>Ga0116231_10002649_pt1 | contig 37420 bp, 32 predicted proteins | sample S1TSphgellanicum_2_FD_89695 | JGI IMG/M metagenome (GOLD analysis project Ga0116231, IMG submission 89695) | Host-associated microbial communities from peat moss isolated from Minnesota, USA - S1T2_Fd - Sphagnum magellanicum MG | ecosystem: Host-associated > Plants > Peat moss > Unclassified...
CCCTCTATTTCTTGTTATACATTTATTAAAAAATTTCAAAAAACTCCAAAAAAATTTCTTTTTTCTTTTTAAAAAATTTTTTTCTTTTTTTTTTTCCTTTTTTTTTTTTTTTTTTTTGGTTTTTTTTTTTTTTTTTTTTGGCCCCCATCTGTATCTCAATATGAAGACTTTAATGTGGTTGTTGGTGGGGCACTAGGCAAAGTAAAAACAATGTTTAGGCTTTGTTGTCATGCTTTGTTTCAAAGAGTACACTTGTACAAACAAATTGCTCATTGCATAAATGGTGGCTCTCTCTCTCTCTCTCTCTCCTCCCCCTTATGGCAAAATCCAAAATCACCAACAAGTTCAAAGGCGATGGTCAAGGGGGGGGGACCTACATTGGGAACACCCACCCCCATGACTATGGTGAAAACTTGGCCCCCCATTGGTTATCTGTTTACATGGGATAGCTTTTCTTTGAGGATGGAGATATAGCAAGCAAGGTTCAAGGTTCACCAAACAAAACCTAAACATACTATACCTAATACCTATGTAGGTATAGTTCTAACTCCCAAACCTTTCCCATATATTATTGGGTTGGGGCGTGGCTATATTGTGCATATGTGTGTGTGTGTGTGTGTGTATAGCCATGAGTTTACCCTTGAGCCTTAGCCACACTAGGGTACTTGGGTATTGTTCCACTTTGTTGCACTAAGTATAAGTAAGGTTTGGGGATGCAATTTGCACCTTATGATTGTCATCCCAAAGTGCCCATGATCGTTGTAAATAAGTAAACATTGTAAGTAAGTAAGTAAGAATACATGACTTTTTTCTTGTTGGTGGTACACACACTTGGTTGACGGTTCCTCCCAATATCGCCATTCATTCATGATTTGTTGTGTTTTGTAAATGAAGGGAATTAATCCAATGCAACTGGGCACTCGGCTAGATGATCCAAATCCAAAGAAAGGGGGAAGAAGAAAAGTATGAAATTTAAAAATAATAATATTATATTATATATAATATATATAATAATATAACTATAATATAATATATATATGAATGAAAGTTCAATTATCATTACCAATTGGGTAGTAGATGTATTTTTTCCTTTCAGGTGCTCAAGTTTATGACTTTGTTCCGACCAACACCAGAGTTGACATTCCATTGTGTGCACCAGGCTGACCTTTTGCATAGAATCGTACTTTCACTACATACACACACACACACATATTTTGTAATAATGAACGTATGTATGAATGTGTCGTTCAATTGTCATGCAAAATTAATTAAATAAATAAACGACAACCCGTTTCCAACCTACAAGAAACACCTCTTTGACCTCCATGGTTTGTTTGTTTGTTTGTTTGGTTTTTTTTTGAAATTTTTTGAAATTTTTTTTGGGGACGTAGCTTAAGTGGGGATGAATCGTCATACATGAGAAGATTTAGCCAAGTTTTGCCATTAAAAAATTTTTTTTTAATTTTTTTTAAGCATCCCTTCTCTTTTTATTGGCAAGTACGTGTATCCTAACACCTATAAATGTATTTGATTTCGTATATTTAATAATGTTTGCGAGGTTGCCAATTACATAGTTATAATTGTCTTTGTCATAAATAATTAACAAATTTTTATTTTGTTATTATGCCATCCATAATAGCATACATACAACGTGGAGAGAGAGCGAGAGAGAGAGCGAGAGAGAGAGAGAGAGGCACCGGGACATAACGGGCGGAGAAGCACATCACCACGTTGGAGAGGCTTCCCGGATTCATAACCGGCGGATAAGTTAGGGGTAGCTGCCCGGGAGGGGGTATAGGCGGGGCAGTTAGGGTTTAGGGGGGGGGGGACGGATTTTTTTTAAATTTGGAATTATCGAAGCGGACGGTGTGGATGAGCCTCCCATTCTGGATAAGCCCATTGGGACCACACAAAACGGAGTGCGTTATTTATTATCTCGTAACGAAGGCGCGCAATTTGGCTGGCCGTGCACTAAGAAGAAGAAGAACGACAACCCCACCTGCTCTCCTCTCTCTCTCTCTCTCTCTCTCTCGTCTTTTGCTTCTTCATCTTCCATTTCTGTGCACGACGCGAGTCCAGAACAGGCGAGCGAGCAAGAGCAAGTGTTGCGGACAGTCCGTCCTTCCGTCCGTCCATCATCGCTTCTTTCGTTGTCGCTTTTTATTAATCTACCGAAAGCAGGTGGACCGGTTGATGAAGCTATGTTTCGCATGCGTGAGAAGTGCAGGAGTGAACAGGGCGGTACTTTTTTTGCGTGCGAGTTTTTTCTCGTTTCTTCATCTTCTTCCTCTTCTTCGTCTCCTCCTCCTTTTTCTTCATCGTATTCTTCTTATTCTTCAAGTGGCAGAAGAAGTGGCGATTCCGAAGTTTTTGCGGATTCTTTCGTTTTTCTCATGCTCCAGGTAAGTAAGTACTGGCTCTCCTCCTTGTATCGACTTTTACTATTAAGATGCTCCTCTAGGCTCCTTTCTGTGTATCTTATTGTCATTATTATCGTCTGCAGTGTTTTTTGGCGTTCTTTTTTTTCTCTTTCCTTGTTTTTGTTTGCGGTTGAAATGAAATTTCATGCTTGTCTCTTTTTCTTCTTCTTTCTTCTTCGTCTTCTTCTTCTTCTTCTAAGTAGAAGATTAAAAAAAGGTTTGTCTGATCGTTACGATAGCATGCTGAGAGAAGTTTAGTTTCGTCGTCTCCTGCGTTCGCGTTTTTCCATTGAAGTAATTTTATTGTATTTTTGGTTTGTTCTCGATCGATGCCTTCGCGGCCATGGCACGTCGTGCAGCAGAGTGAAAGCTTTATTTTTGTGTAAGAACTGCGTGACGTGGGAAGCTTCTCTAGTTTGATACTGTGAGAAATTTATTTTTTTCGTCTCCTGCGTTCGCATATTTTTTCACTGATTTTTTTTCCTCTCTCCCTCTCCCCCTACCCCCACCCCCCCGGGATAGATCGATCCCTTCGTGGCAATAGCACGTTGTGCGCGTGAAGGCTCATTTTGTTCTTACGAGCTGCGTCGTCGCGCGGGAGTTTTCTCTGGTTAGCTTTATGTATGAGATCCTTGTTCTCTAATACATATGCAAAATGTGTGTATATATATATATATATATATATATATTGTCGCTGTGATGATGACGTCGTTTTAGAGCCACGATCACATGCCACAAGCTGACGAAGAGTTGAAGCTGACGAGAGGAATATATTTGCGTGAGGACGAGACTAGTATAGTAAAGGGGAGCTGCATGAGTCTAAAGCCCCTTCCTTAGGCGTCTCCGAAACTGGGCGGCGCAAATGTGGCACAGACGATGATTATTACTCTTTGGAAGCACCCATAGTACCTAGAACTGGTATCGCATGTTCGTCCTCTTTTTTGCAGCATGCGGAGCTTTTTTTTAACCAGGGAACATGCATGTTAGACCTAGCACAGCAGGGATCCCATTCTTGATTGCGAAGCAGCCTCCACCAGACATGGGGCTGAGTGCACTGCTCATATATTCTATGCTTCTTCTCAGCTCCACCAGATGGGACTGTGACATTCAGGGTTGCAGGTCCCCATAGTGAAAAATGCTTCTAGGTTTCACTTCAGCTGTTTGATTATCAGGCAAAAGGTTTTGTTTTGTTAAGAGTGCGCATCAGCTTATTCAGTGATCTGTTGAACTGAGTTGCAGGTCACTGCTTGAAGAAGACACTGTTTTCAGAGAAGGCTGTGGCTGTGCTACACTATACTACAGTCAGCAGAGATTTTAAGGGAGAAAAAGGGAGTCCAAGTTCCACCAACCAGTATTTTGCTTAGCATGCTAGAGAGTGATTCCTATGGCAACCTACCAGCAAGCCTGTCTTGGTCACCACATGAGATTTTGACACCAAGAAGTCCCTCTGCTGCTGCTGCAGGCTTGCAATGCCAGAGTTCTTGTAGCAACTCTTGTGTCACTGGTGTAGTAAGGTCAATGGAAGATACTAGTTGTGATACTTCGTTTGCAGTGGACTGTACCCTGTCACTTGGGACAGCAGCATCACGGCCAGACATTCCTGCCCAACTCTCTCGTTCGGGCTCCCCTGCTCTTGACCCTGCTTGGCAACGGTGCTCCACATCAGAGCAGGTTGATGCTGCCACTCTTCGCACACATGTGGAGGATAGGAGTGAACAGGTTATTTCATGGACTTCCAGCTCTGGTTGCAGCAATCCCAACCTTCTCCAAGAGTTTTATCCCCAGGTTAGGAAAACACCTTCAAAATGGTCCGTACGGGTGATGTCCCTGACTGTCACAATTTCCATTACTCCCTAATAGTTTCTATTTGGAATATTTCAAGGAAGAATGTTGACATAAGGCCACCACCACTTATGCTAGACAATGCTGACATTTCTAGAGTTTATTGAGCAGTCTCTCTCACTGTGTTGCAGGCTAGTGTTTCAAGACGAGGCTCAAGGCCTGGCAACAGTTTTCAGAGGAGGCCATGGCGCACCTTCTCTGCCAAGGCAAGCGAGAAGAAGGTAGTTCCATGTGCAGGGTTGATGGGCATGCAGGAGAGCCATTCATATGGCAGCATACCAGCACGCCGTTCCTGGCTGCCTAGCTCTTCAGCATCAGCAAAGCCTTCTGCTTCTGGAGGAAATTCAGTCCCACCTGGATGTTTACAAGAAAGCAACAATGAAGGAAGAGTCTGTGCACACTGTGGAACAAATAAAACACCACTGTGGAGAAATGGACCACAAGGCCCTAAGGTGTGTATGTACTACTGTTCCACTTGCTGTATAGCTATTGAGACTTTTTTCTGTGATTGTGGTGCTGACCCATTTAAACTTTCTGGTTCTGTGCAGTCTCTTTGCAATGCGTGTGGTATTCGTCACAAAAAGGCAGGACGGAGATCAGCTGCTGCTAGTGTTAGCCCAGACCTTCCAGGTTGCCAATCTGGTACTGCTGTTGCTGTCAAGGGGGGGAAGCACAAGCTGGGAGAAGAGCTAGGACACCGGTATTGGATGTACCAGGGAGATTCACAGCCTCGGAAGCAAAGACGAGACATCTTTTTGCGACCATCTGACAGTCTGCTCAGTGGTGCTAGCTGTATGACGTGGCAGCCAAGCTTGTTGGCACCAACGCCACAAGCCTCCTTGAAGCACGAGTGCCACTCAGCTCTACCATGCACAGAGGAAGAGGGCATGGTGCCGATGAATGCTTTTGCAACAGATGAAGAGGAGGGTGCTGTCTTGCTAATGGCTCTTTCCTATGGCACCGTCCATGCCTGAGACCATCATGGAATGTCTGATGCATCTGCTGCCAGTTTATGTGTTGCACGCTAATGTTGAGTGTATTGGGCCCTATGCAAGAAGCCTAGGGCTCATCTGCAGGTGAATATGACTGTGGTGATGTACAAGCTTTTAGATGGCACTGTATTGTAAAATGCATGTGTATTGCAGCTGGGCGTCTCTCACTGCTGAGCACCTGTCATGGTTGGATTAGTTGCTGAAGTTGCACTCATCTGTTCACAGCACCGAAGGTCCAGAGTGAGCAGTTCTCTTATGTATACCCATCCATCCAGTTCATGTGGTACTAGTACAAGACGACAGTGAGGGTCCTTACTTCCCATGTACAACAGCTCCTAGCATGCTTGCAGACTAGATCCAAGGTTCCCCTATGAATATTGCTGTTTCTGAGTTTGGTGCCCAGGGAAGAAAGGGAAGGGGAGGTGGGGAGGGGGGTTTGGTCTCACTAGCAAGGTTTTCTTTCCCTTTCTACTAGACGCCTTGATTTCAGGGACTTTGCTATGGTGTAATGATTGGATAGGTGTATAAGAGGGGCAAGTGTTGATTACCCAGGGAGATTTGCACAGGAAGAAGAAGAAGAAGAAGAAGACCCGAATAAAATTTTGTTTTGCTCTAAGAAGTCACAAAAACACTTGAGTCCCAACTTTGATATCTCATGGTGTTATTTCATGTCCTCTCTTCTCAGATCATCAGTAGTCAGGCTTTTGAGTTCTATTCAGCAATCCCCTACTAGAGGGGGTTAGCTATACCCTGCAATCTTGATGGTGCAACGGCACGATGATAACTGTGTAGTTGTGGCTGTAGCCCTACTTGCCTATTCAACAGCTTTTCAGGCTGCTCATAACTAGCAGCATTAATCGCAAGCTGCAAGTGCATGCCAATTCAGGCATTTCCTATGTACCTAACTACTTGCTGTTGTTTATGACCCAACCATAGAGGAGGAGCTCTAGTTCCAATTGCTAACCAGTGAAAATCGTCAATGGCAAAATGGGTTGTATAGCGAAAACCGAATCCAACAGAAGAAAGCTTAATGAATTAATCCATCCATCATCATCATCACCTTTGTGATCTATCAATGTAACATTCATGATTCACCTCCTTATGCTTTGTGCCAAGGGTATTTTCGAACGAAATAGGCTAGGTTCAACTTTACCTAGTCTAGGCCCGAGGGTCCTTAGTTCGAGAACCCAACTGAACATGGGGAGGGAGAAAACCATGAACACTTGTGTCTTGAATCCTCCCCCCATCAAACCCTAATTTTGGATCTCCTCTTCTTGTCCCTCCTCCTCCTCAAACTCTAATTTTTGGGCCTCCTTGTCTCCTCCATCCACCTCAAACCCTAATTTTGGATCTCCTCTTCTCCTCCCTCCTCCTCCTCCTCAAACCCTAATTTTTGGGCCTCCTCGTCTCCTCCATCATCAAACCCTAATTTTGGGGAACCTATTCCTTGCTCCTCCCTCTCATCTTCTTCAAACCCTAATTCGCAGGCCCCACGTTCTTCTTCATCATCGTCTCCCCTCTCTTTCGGGGTTCACGAGAACCACTACTTCGACATCCTGCTTTTTTCCCGAGAAGTCGGGAAGGTTGCTGAGGGGGGCACTTAATGATGACAGATAGGGAAAAAGTTTAGTTTGGTTGTTGTTTTGGTGTTTGCCGTTCTGAGATATTGATTTTTGCTTGTTGCATTCTTTACATGTAATAAGTAGGGTTTCTACATCTGCAGGAACAATGTGATTTTTGCAGCTTTCTTTCTTTCTTTTTTCATCTGAGAGTAAGTGCCGCCGCTGCTGCTGCTGCTGATGCGGCTGCTGCTGCTTGAAAGCTCTTGGAAATATTCTGGCTGCACTCAATAATAGACTTTTGTCAAAATGCGAAGAGTAGGAACTACGGCAGCAAGCTTTGGAAAGTCGGGTTGCGACGACACACATGAGGTGCTGCGATATGGGGGGGCAGTGGTCATTCCAGAATCGGAGGAAGGAGCAGCTTCGAGCCGAGGGGTGTCGGAAGAAGGATTAGAGTGTCCAGTTTGCTGGGAAAGCTTTGATGACGGAAACAATGCCCCGTATGTGTTGTGGTGTGGTCATTCCCTTTGTCGGAACTGTGTTGTGAGCCTCCAGTGGGCGGTTATCAAGTTTCCGGGATTAGCAGCTCTTCAGTTGCCCCTTTTCATTGCATGCCCATGGTGTCAATTCCTCACCGTCCGTTTCACATGGAAGGGAAAGCTCCGCTACCCTTGCAAAAACTTCTTCCTTCTCTGGATTGTTGAAAGTGCAACAAGCAACGCTGCACGAACTTGTTACAGTTCCGAGGAGTGCGAAACATTACCAGTTCTTAGACCTTCTTCTACTCTCATCTCTCCCCGATCTGTTCCAAGGTCTGGTCCTCACCGAAGTCCTGCATATGCAGTTGAACAGCAGCAGCAGCAGCAGCAGCATCATGGAGTCATTACAGAACAGAATGGAATACTACCACACAATTGGTTGGAATGGGCACAGAGGCGAAGATGGATGTCAAGGATGGTGGCGATGTTTGTTCAGTTCACTGCAAAGCTACCACTCGTGCTACTGTTCTTGTTCATGGTAGTGTATGTAATCCCTTTCAGCACCCTAGTTCTTGCAGTCTATTGTTTGCTCACATTGCTATTTGCAGTTCCTTCATTCCTAGTTGTCTATTTCTCTTACCCTAGTCTTGATTGGTTGGTCCATGAGATTGTGACCTAAAAGTAGCAAAAGGAAACTGTGAGCATCCTTATGAGTGCAGACGGGCAATCAGAGGCGGCCTATTATGTACCTGATGTAAAAGCTTAGAGGACCAAGATGGCCAATAAGAAGACATAGAAGAATGGTTATGGAATTTGCTAGAAGCATGCATTAGTAGTAGTGGGGTCTATTTCACCCACAAAGGTACATACATAACACATGATTTCTGCATTACTTCTTCCACTGTATTTGTGTGCTGATCAAAGATTCCTGTCAACTCTGCATATGAGCTGCAAGCTCATACCTGGATTAAGCAGATGTTGAGGATGGTGAAAGATTGGATAAACAATTCCAGGGTCATTTGTGATACTATCTCCTTTCTCTTAGTTTGCTGTGGGTTACACTGCTTGTATTCTGAGACAGGACTTGCATGTGAAGAAGGGTTATGTGCTATGTGCCAATGTGTTGGGGTGCTTGTTTGTGCTATGATATTATGGTTTTTAACAAGGCTGACAGAGCTATTTTCATCTTTCAGTTATGGGTATCCTGTAAGAATTATGTGCTCAAATGTTGAATAGCAATCTCTTCAGGTATGTTTGGGCAGATTTTTTCTTTTGGCTAAAGTTAGGTTTTCAGCTATGTTTGACTAACACATGAAACATTTGTGCAAGTACTCAAAGTGCCTGGTATTCAATGTTTCAGAAGGGTTGTTGAGCCTAGCAAAGCAGTTTGGTTGCTTACATGATCTTTGAGTGATTCTTGTAGCTTCAATTTGCTACATAACTATGTTGCTTCAGATATTGCCATGACATCAGTTTGTGCAGAAGTCTTTGTAGCTACTACCTCTGGTTCCCAAGTCCTGGCTAATGACCCCATCCTGGGAACCTACCACAGGGTGTTCAAATTGTTGATCATGTCTACATTCCTTTGTAATGGGTGTGGTGAGCTTGGTGCAAGCGGTGAAAAGGAAGCAGCAGACTTTTGTGAGGTCTGCAAGAAAGAGTGCCATACAACACTTAAGGCTCAGATTTATAGTTTGCAGTGCTGACACAAGTATTCAATTTGACCATGGCTTTGTAGACATGATCAGAGCATTGCCTGGTACGAATGGTGCTATGCATCTCTAATGGATACCATTGAGGTAGCTTTGATACATACCCCTAAGTGAGATTTCACAAACCTGATTGACATACTGCCCTCTTCTTCCAAGCAGGCTGCCTCAGAGTGGGAACTGCCACAAACCATCTTTGTGCGGTGGTTTGACATTTTTCAAGATCCATCACCAATTCATCAAAGACCCAAAAGCAGTTTATACAACAATCTGTGCAGAATTCATACTGTAGTCATATCTCCTCTTATTCACAGCATTTGAATTACACAACTTCCAATTCTTTTTTTGTAAATAACTACAGATGAGACAAATAGATTCACCAATTAGAGGTGGTGTTGTACTCAGGGCTTGACCAATAAACCCCTCTAGTTCATGAAACATTTGTCAAGTTTTCATTTCTTTGTATGAACTAGAACTTTTGAATTTACCTCCATCATGATAGCCTCTTTAGGTTGCTTCCTACAAACATTCCAAAACTTCTCTACATCACATACAACTTGTAAGACATGGTTATGAAATTAACTTTTCTAAATTTTGGGTTCAAGTTGCTCATATTGCAATTTATGTTATTAATCATTCTGGAACTCGTGTTCTTGGTCACTTACCCCATATATGAGCTCTAAACTAGATTAGTCATCTTCAAATCTTATTGAGCTCCATTGCTTATGCTCATGTTCCTAAGGTTTTTCAAACCAAGTTTGATCCTGAGAGTTGCAAGTGTTTTTTTCTTAGCTATGCTGATGTTACTAAGGCATATGCAAGTGTTTTTTCCTTAGCTATGCTGATGTTACTAAGGCATATCCTTTCTGGGATATTGAGCATCAAAACTCATCATCAAATAGGGACTTGTTTTTCAACAAAGAGCAATCTTCCCCATCTGGTCTTCCACCAATTTCTTCTACTTCTACAACAACACAGAATGGGAGTTTACTTTGGTGATTTCAGAATCTTTTTCCTCGAAATCTGGTGACTTTGGCACTTTTTTTTTCAATCTTCGTATGAGTTGCACTGGATTTTGTTTTGGTCACCCAATGGTGATGAAAATCCGCTAAAGAAAACCAAAAGAGACTGTTTATTGGGTCTGGTTAATTAGGTAGATTATCACTAGTCTTCTATACACTAATACATAGTCTAGAAGTTCATAATGGAATGCAGGGTTTGTGGTTTTAGAATCTTCTAGAATTTGGCAAACAAATCTCAATAGAGAAGTTCTACACCTTTGTAAGAGCAGCACTGAAGAAGGAACTTACAAACACCAAGTTGTTATCACACATAGTACAAGGGAGAATACAAATTTGGGAACAAAATCCAGAAATGTAACTGCATCACTTGGCAAGGAAAAGTCAGAACCATTGAAATTTATGGAGCAAGCACTTTGAATGCTTATGTTTCCTGAGCTACTATTCTCACAGATTTCTGGCAGATGTGTAGTCAGAATCTGCAAACATTGCTGCCATCAAACAAAAATGGGACTTGGTGAGCATCATTTGCAACAAGAACATTTGAAGCACACATGTGGTGTAAGTGCTGGTCAGGTTGAGTCCTCCCCATCTTATGTTCTGCTTGCTAATAAATCCAAAGACAAGAAAGGACCCCCTTCTCCCAAGGTTGTGTTTGTGAAGAAATTCATTTGGAAAACCATTTAGACTCTCTTATGTATTAGAGCTACCCATAAATTCAACCCGGTGTTTGGGGCTGACTTTGGGCCTCCTTTTGATATCACACACACACACACTACAAAGTTTGTACATGTGACTTGTATATATACTCAGTCTTACTCTTAGAAGAAGAGCTTCTTATTACTTCACAAAACTTCTACAGAGAAATTTCAATCCTGAATTTATTTTTTCTAGGGTTTTTGGGTTCAATAGATTTGAAGACCTTGCATAAATCGATTTCCCAGAGAAAGTGGAAAAAGATAAAACCAAAGATCAAGCCACCCACCACAGCCCCCGCATGATGATCACTTCAAGGTTTGGTGTGAATTACAACATGTGTATATATATATATACCTTGCAGTAGTTGGCATCTTCTTTCGACCCGCAAGTAGCCCACAGATACAGAGTTTGATTAGTTTTGGAATCCACCATCTCCACATGCATCAAATTACTCTTGTTTGGGTCTGCTCTTTCCAACAAGGCGTTGCATGCAGCTTTCAAGTAATCGAAAAAATCGGTGGCTTCTTCAGGCACCACAGTAGCTTGACTGCAACTATACTCCGCCATCACAGGTTTTGGGAGAATGGCAAGCAGAGCAAAGCTGCCTGCCAACATGGTCAAAACAGCCATTTGATGATGGCAAGCCATAGCTGCCATATGATAAGAAGAAGAAGAAGAAGAAGAAGAAGAAGAAGGGCTTGCCAGTTTTACCCTACTACAAGCTCTGGCTTCACTTAAGGTTTTTGTTCAGGTAATAATAGAGGAGGCATCATGCATGGTTGTTTGCAGCCAGGCCTTTTCCATTGTTATATATATCTCTTGTGTTTTCTTGCACAAAACTCCCATAACTGAAACCTTAACTAATATTAGTGATGACAACTCCTCCTCCATACTAGTGTAGGGTAAAGCCCTAGGGAAGGGGAGATTCTCAAACTAAGGTGTGTAGGGATAGCTTAGCCCGGCCCTGAAGCTTGGCAATAAATGGTTCTAGGACAAGGGAGGGCAATAGTCGAGTCCAACCCCGCATTTTGGCAATGTACAACCCATTTGTGGAGTTAACCCATCATAAAGCACAAGGTGATGATGGTTCTCGTGAATCTAAACATAGGTAGATCACAAGGTGGTGATGGTTCTCGTGAATCTAAACATAGGTAGATCACAAGGTGGTGATGGTTCTCGTGAATCTAAACATAGGTAGATCACAAGGTGTAGGAGGGGCAAGGGCTCTTATACCTACTCCTAAAGAGTACGAAGGGATCTTACACCTAATAAGTAGGCATAATATCCTTCCTCTTTTCTACAAGGGATATATATATTAATGGACATATATAAGGTACCCTCCAAATACACTAGGACATTTTTCAAGTGTGCTTTCAGTGGCGCTATAAGAATGTGGGTGGGTGGGTGGGGGGGGACCTATCCAAAATGAAGGCTTTCTATTACCTTGTGATGTTAAGTTGTTGTGGTAAAAGGGGTTTTTGTTCGAGGATAATGTTTGTTGTGAATTTTAATTTTGTGGTGATAAAACATGAGGGGCACTTGAATTGTGTCCTTAAAATCAATGGCTACATCTATCTCTTAAGGAAAGGTAGTTTTGCTTATTTTGTTTGTCACATTGAGATCTAAACATTTGTTTGACATTGAAACTCTAACCCTAAATAAACCCTTGGTGCTCTTGGTACTTTTGGAAAGCCCTCAATGAGTAGGGTGTGGTGTATTGGGATGATTTGGTAGTGTTTAGACCTACTACTACAAGGCAAGAGTTATTGAATATTGAATGATTTTGTCAAAGAAAATTCAACAAAAATCAAAACTAAATATTTTTAGAAAAATTTGGGCCAGCTCTTGGTATTATTTGTTTGGAAAGCCCTTGATAATCGAATCGAGTCTTCCTAGAGGAAATTTTCTAACTTTTAGACCTAAGTAAAGGTGGTGGAGATATTGAATTTTGAGTGATTTTTTTTCATTTAGAAATTAATTTAAAATTTTAAAATAAAATTTTCACAATTTCTTCAAAATCCTGTTCACACTTGAAGCAGTAGTCCTATTCACACTTGGGGCCAATGAATGGCAATGGCACAAGGCTGTAGCCTGTGAGGCTGGGGCTCATAAATTAAGAAACACCCAACACAAGGGGGGTTTCAAAAGGGTAGGTTATCAAATACCCAGTTGACATAACCACCAGTTCATTTGAAGGTTATGTAGGGTTTCTTAAAAATTACTATTTTTTTTGGTTTTTTTGGTTAAACTCAGAGGAATTAATGAGAAAATCAATTGACCTTCACTAGTTGCCCCACCAACTCCGAAGCACGAGGAAGACAAGAAGCTGTCAACCAAAAAGCTCATGAGAATATGCTCCAGATTTCAAATTGCAGTTCTCATTTCAGTAAATTCAAATTGCACACTTAAAATACACTTGAAAAAAAACTCCGACATGGTATTTTATGTGACTGGCACATGTGCACAAGTCTTTTCTCTCTTTATGTAACCCCTTAGTTTTGAGCTGTACTGCTTCCCTTTAGAGCAGAACATTGCTGTCTTAGAAATAAATGTCTCAGGATAAACTCACATGATATTGCCCGATCGAATCTTCTTTGTCCACTTGGAGCTTTTGCAAAGTCACCAACCATTTGATCACAAACTGCAGATAACAAGTTCACAAAGGTACCGCATTCCTTGCTTCCAGTTTGCCATCGTGTGAGGCCTAACCGCTAAACCCCAAAAACCTAAAACCTAAACCCTAAACTCTAGCACAGTTTGACCTTCGAACCCATGGCAGTATCGAGCCTTGGCTAAAGTCGCTAACAAATCAATAGAAAATAATAGCCAGTTCCATTTAATGATCAAGGAAAATCAGAATGACTACCTCTGCAATGGGTGGTTTTCTAGTCTAGCATTGATGTACCTGTTGTATAGGGTATAAAACCCTAAACCCTAAACCCTTGTAACTGATTGTACATCCAAGGTTGTGTTGCAAAACTGTGTGGAAAAAAAAGGACATGGTACAATATATGAGAACTCACAGGGCCATGGGGTGACAGTGGCCATGATCAGTACTCACAATTTTACACTCATAATCTAACCTGCCATTCTGGATCTTCACAGTTTGCAGCATAATATGAATCAAGAGAGTCGGGGAAGATTTTTTTCTGATCACCCATGCCAAGCAAATACATTTCTCCAAGCTTATTGATTGTCTCAGCCATTTCATATTTGGCTATCTCGTCATCGTCATTGGGTGCTGATGATGATGATGAGGATGGCTGATCTCCTCTGTTCTCAGCTCCTTGGTAGTAGGATAATGAAGACCGAATAGAACCTGGCAATTGGTCACGCCCGTAGCCACGGAAGGTTCCACGGGATACACAGTATTTGAGGAGCTGCCGCCAATTGTCATCTGCTGCGAGAAGCACGGGATGACCAACTACCACCATCATTGCCTGCCGCATTGCATTTACAGCCAGTCAAGTAAGGTTGCTTGGCAGATCATGTTGCTAGATACTTTCTGCCTTTCTTATTAGTGACTGGATTCTAATGTATGTAAAATCATTTCTGATATTCCAATTTCAACTACAACAGCAGAAAATGAGCAAGAGTCAAAGCAGCTCATGAAACCCTAAACATCCGGTAACTCCTTGCTCACCCATTTGCTTCTCACCCAGTCAGACCCAAACTGCAACAGCTTAAGTTTCTTTAAAAGAGGCCAATGTTGTCTCAAATGACACTAGATGTGGGTCTTAACAATGAAGGATGACTGACCAACCGACCAACTCAACTCACCTTAGCACGTGTTATAGCCACATTGAAGCGCTTGGCATTGCCCAAGAAACCAATCGTTTGCTCCAGCTCATCGCTTTCTTCTTTTTTCTTGGGTGGTTTTGGCCTTGTCAGCACTGTGGAAATGAAGATAATTTTCTCCTCTTGGCCCTGCCCACCATATTCTCATATGAGCAAGTAAGGGTTTAGGGTTTATGGTTTGACAAGTTTTGTTTTAGCCCTAACTCTTCAATCATAAACCGAGCTTCAGAGTGTCAATGTCTAGAACTCATATTGGCAAACCACATTCATGCTCAAGCATGTATCTATGAGCTTGCAGAGAAATCTCCACAACAACATGACAATGAGTGCAGTCAATCGTAACCCTTGTTATAAGAGTCACCCACAAAGTGCCAGACCATGTCACCTTCATCATGAATAGCAGTGATGAGCTGCTATGACTACTACATACCCACTGACTTCATCAACTCCCGATGGAGAGTATAGCTAAGTATATGTAATGATCCACAAAAAAATCAGGTCAAAATTCATGCTCTCAAAGCACATGTAGAAGCAATTTGATCTCTAATAATTAATGAGGTTTTAACTTACTTGGTAATCATCAACAGTACCGACCCTTATATCTCGTAGTCCTCGTGATCTCAACACCAAACGCAGTTTATACACCTACACAACATAGGTGTAACCACCAAAACTTTCAAGCAGACAAAACATCAAAACTTGACAGGAATTGTCAAAACCTATACACTAAGATTCTGAGGATTTCAACTTGAGCACTACCATATGTGGGTGCCCAGATTTAGGGTTTAACCCTAAAGCATAAAAACCCTGGGTGCCCTTTACAAAATCTAGAGGACCACTTTCAACAAATGTAGTAGATGTGAAGCCTACAAGAATTCTGATTGAAGCAACAAGAGAAGAGACAGAATACTACTGCATTGGACACAATCTCAAATGTGGAGAAATGCACATTAGGCTAGCATTTGCATGTGGCATAAGGTTGGTGTTCATGAGCCACTACTAAAACCCTGAACCCATAATGTTCGCATGTAAGTTTCATATGAGCACATTCTAGACACAATTGAGAGCTAGTAATTCTTACCTGCCGACGGTATGGTGCCATTACACCAATGTCCTCTTTGGTCACATCTGAGGTTTTGAGTAGACCATCAATCAAATCTACTACCCTTGCTATCTCCACTGCATAGACCCACACCCACAAATCAATATCATATATTTTTGTTTCGATCTCTGTGAATGCAAAAGCTTTGTAAATCGACATGAAGCTTATAGACACAATGATGAGTTAGTTCTATAACCCCCACTCTGTCTCTGAACTATCAAATTGCACAAACGCAAATCAATTGCTTTTTCTTCTTTCTTCTGAACACTTGTGAACTTCCCTTTGTCTCCTTTTGCATCTCAGGTGCACAACAACCCAACAAAGTAACCAAAAACACAACACTAATCTTGTGGTTTTTCCATACTTGGAAAATATGAACACCACAATCACACCCACAAATCCCATGTTTAGATCCATACTTAAGACAGAACACCTGAATCATGCCCACTAATCCTATGTTTTGCCACACTTAAAATATGAACAGTGCCACAAATCACACCCAGCTAATGCAGCAGCATCTGGACATTTGCAGATACCTGGATTGAAATAGGAGGGGGATTCACCCTCACGCATTTGCTTTCCCTTCACACCATAGAATAGCAAAGGAAAGTCGCAGTCTTTCATCTCTTTCCAATCCCTTGGTGGTGCCACTGTTGTTTCCTGTGGTCCCAAAAAGGAGATCAGAAAACATATTAATTCCCCCCAGACACAAACACTGTACTCTGATTGGAGCATGGAACCTTGAGTGTGCCACCCCAGCCCTTGGCATTTTGACTTTCATGATTCTTGATCCAAGCTGATAATTTTATGTTCATGCTCCACTACGGAATGGGAGAAGCTTGTTCCTAGAATATATTGCAGATTTGTTCTTTGGAATCAGGATGTTTAGGGTTTACCCTAAACCCTAACCAGAAATGGGTTCAAGACATTGGCAATCAGCACAAGAGGAGAAACAGTCACCTCAGCATATGCTTTCAATTCATCTCCATAGAACATTTTTGAGGGAAGCTCCAGTAGCTGTCCACATGATGAAATACATACCCAAGTGAGCAAAAAGCCTCCACAACTACCTAGAGCTCACAAAAACTTCCACCCAGCTGACTGTCTCCAGGTTTTACAAGTCAACAATTCAAACAGAAAAACCCTGTAATGCTCATGACATCTTTTCATTTTTTCATGAGAACATGTGTTCCTCAGAGTTCCTAACATGATTAATTATATATTTTCATCAAAGTTGCAGCTCTCCAATGGAAAAGTGACTGTCCCTGCAGCAGCAAGAAACAGGCCCTATGTCAGTGGCTTTCCATTAGGCTGCTGTGATCACAGCACACTGTATGTAACTGTGATCACAACAGCATAAAAGAAGGAGACCCTTAGTCATGATTCCCACCCACCTTGCTGTTAGCACGGTAGTTGCGGAAAAGTTTCGTGATAAGGATTGATGATGCTCCTTTTGGATGCTTTAGCTGGAATCCTGGAGAATTCATGAAGTGCTCAAGCAGTGATTTCGCCAGCCCATTCTCAGATGCTAGTTTAGAATGCACCTGCACAATATAGCCCAGGAAAAAAATGTCTTATAAGCAATACTTCACCATATCCAGTAATATTCTAAGGAATAGATTATAACCCAATGAGACATCTGATCGACATTCCAGTTTTATTGCATGCCACCCACTTGATTCATTCTCTCTAATAATGATGGCTCATTGAATGAGATCACTAGTAATCGGATTTGTGATCTAATAGGCTAACTTGTGGGACAAAAGATTTACATTCATGTGTCTATGAGATTGAAGAGAAATAATCTCCATGACAACACTTTGGAGGAGCTACAACACAAGGATACACTCATTGTAATTGGAAACCCATATATAAGCTAGTTCAAATGAGCCACCATCCATCCCAGGACACATTGTAATAATGTAAAAAGTCTGCCAGGGGAAGAATACCGCACCACAGGTCCAAGCTGTCTAGGATCACCACAGAGAACATAGCAGGTGTCATGTGTGGCAAGTGATAAGGGAATCAATGCCTCAGGAATCAATGCCTGCACAATAGTGAACCCATCAGATTTGTCATTGCACTTGCAGCCATGTAGAAAAGCAACAACACCACCCCTTACACAAAATCAAACCACAATTATGGCTGGAGAAAATTACAAGGACAAATTCAGTACAAGATTTAGGTTTAGGGTTTAGGGTTTTGAGACCTGTCTTTTTCCTAAGTATACAGAAAGGCCTTTTTTCTTTTTCTTTTTTTCCCTGGGACCAGTGGAAAACTTTAGTCAGTTGGTACCTGGCCAGCTTCATCAATGAGAATATGTGAGAAGGAGGGGAGCCAGGATTTGAGAGGCTCCTCGTGAAGAAAGGCTGCTGCTGCACAGGTACATACAACCACCCTGAGGATCGATAAATGCGGATGCACCTCATTAAACACTTCATTTGTAGATGTACAATACCTGCACAGTCAATTACCCATCAAATTTTTTAAAACTCGGGCACCAATATGTGTTCTTGTGGTTAGCACGTGATGCACATATACCCAATGATGATAACATCTTCTGCTGCCTAGTTAGTGCACACCACAGAGAGCAACAATATTGTGTTCTGATGATGGTTGGTATGCCAAACGTAACTTGGAAATTGCTGCGGTAAAACTAGGTTTAGCAAAATGTGTGACTATTAGTATCTTGGTTAGTAGATTCTGAACATGGGCAGTACTGGGCAGCAGCAATTGTACCTTCTTACATCGTTCTTTACAGAGTTGTAAAGTCTACGGGGGTCATTAAGCCGCCACATATGTTTATTGTCTATGCCTCCATTGGCAATGCCACTGCAACAAGGGGGTGGTGGTCCAAAGAAGAAATGTTAGATCACTAACATAGCAAGCAACATGCGTGACAAATCACATAACTTATATACTACCTATTATCATCCGATTTCCATGTGTAGTATGTAGCCTGGAATCACCAAAGCTCACCCAAGACTTAGTCGAAAAGAAAAAAACATATCCTCACCCTAACCCTAAAACCCCAGGAGGTGAAAAAGTCCATGCAAAACACAATAGTTTTTTGGCACCTGCAAAGTATATCTGCAGCATAGTTGGATGGAGCACAAACACACAGACGCGAATCTGGTTTCCATTTTAGCACTTGCAACACAGTCTCGACAACCTATAAAACCCACCATCCATTCCAATCAACAATTCCCAGTGACATCATTTCAATATTTTAATTCCGGGGTGTCATTTATAGAGATGGCCCACAAGTCATCTTTCTGTGATCTTTACTGGTGCACCCATGTAGTAGTATTATTACCTAGCTCCATACATCCTCTCTGCACGACATTTATGGATCCATAGCCAGTGCCACAAGTCAAAGTGCAACGTAAACTTACAGTGAGTGTTTTGCCTGTTCCTGGAGGTCCAAAAATGATGTACGGTCCTTTTCCATGAACTTCATCCAATACCACCTTCACTGCAGTTGTCTGCTCTGTATTCAAGGATTGATTTATCTGGTGACCAGAGAAAGACAAACCATTAAGTTTGATGTTCAGAAAGACACATAAACACTAGGTCATAAAAATGCAAGCATCTTTGGACTCCAGCTAAAGCAGATTATAATCTACAACAAGAGAAATGATTAGACAAAGTTGCAAGATGCAAGCCCATGTCAGATTCAGTATCTGAAGATATCACACCATCAGAAACTGGGGCAATCTGAGGTTTTGGCTATTGTTGGGTCCCTTCATATAAGGTCTAAAATCAATTTAATTATAGCTTTAAAAAAATTAGTCAGAAAATCTTGGAGAGCAAATCCTCATTAAAATTAGGCCTCGAAAATTTTGTGGCTTAAGAAGAAGAACCAGAAACTTGTACCAATGTCCAGCTTGGCTTATTTGTGAGAAACTTCCTGCAAAACCATAAAACCCAACCCATCAAAAAACTGACAAATTTTCTGTGTGAATGACTACAATTTCCAACCCATGTATGTATATATGAAAACCCTAAACCCATATATGTGCTCCCAACAAGAATAGTTGTAGAAAATTGGGAAAAAAGGAAATGATGAACACACCGATGGGCAGCTCTTTTCTTCTTTGGTTGGTTGACAGGAATTTTAGCAACAGGCTTGATTTGGCCACCACCCACTTGTTGTTTAGTACCTTTTGTTTCTCCCCCATCACAGATACATGGCAAGAGAGTCATAGTAGACCTTGCACTTCTCATCAATGCACTGTGCATGTTCTGTCATATAACATGATAAGCACTTCAATACAAAAACATCCGCTGCAAAGTTTTGGCAAGATCACATTATGAACCAAAACACAATGTCATTCCAAAACAAGTGAGAAGGGGTTATTGTGTTGTTCACCTTCATAATCAAACGGTCGATCATGAAACGCACATGGACAATGAGTTGCTGGAGGGGCTGTTGATATAACAAAAACTCTGGGGAGAGTTTGATAAGGAGAAATGGAGTTGGTTGAGACTCAACCTTCAAAACCGATGCACCACATTCTACAGTTGGACAGTGTGCCCACCGCACGTACACCACATCCCCCAAAAACACCGAAGGTCGGTTTTCTGGTAGACCTGGAACCTGCAAATTAGAGATAATCCAAGCTTCAATTCACAAATGGCTCATTGCAGGCTTTGTCAAGGACTTGAACACTCAACTCAGAATGCCAGATGAAAACATTCAGGAGTGGTGCCTACATTTACTGGGTTTAGAAACATCAGTTGAAGGGCCTGAAACCCTAAACTCTGAACGCTGAACAAGAATCACAAGATGGGGCATCTGATGTATTTTAAACTGGAAAAAACTTGACATAGGTACTTGAGAACAGCAGAAAGGGAGAAAGGGGCAAGCACCTCAAGCTTAAAGACATCAGTTATGGTGTCATGCTGGTAACTTGAAAGACAGACATTCAGCAGATCATGCTTCTTAATGTCCCTCTCCATTGCTGCCTCCTCTAATCCTAGCAAGCGCAGTAGCTGACAAAAACACCTCCTTTGTTAGACTGCTGAAGTGTGACATGAAAAACCAAAAAATCACTTGATATGCCACCTCTAATCTGTACAATCATCATCAGCATACACAACAAGGGTTTACCCTAAACCCTAAACCCATACATCACAAGCAGGTAGTGGGTGGGTGGTCCCAAAATTTGTAGCTGTGGGGGGAATTTCATGACAACATTTTAGCTCTCTTGTAGACCTCAAAAATGCAGGCTAAATTTACAGGAATATTCATGTAAGTTACATGTCAAAAGGCTAACCTGTCGCAACTGCCTTTCATAACAGCAACATAGAGTTGAGAGCGGAAATTGTGCAGCTTTTTGAATCATCGTGTCTTGTGTCAACAGTTTTATTGGAGCTGACATTCCGGAAGATGCAAGATTTGCCGCTACCTGTTGTTGGCAGCTTGCCACAACTCCCTGTCTATTACTGTCTAGGACAACCTCCAGGTTCTGAATGGAGACAGTCCAGATAGAGCAGAAGCCAGTCTGATAAAATGAAGGGAGGATGTGGCAATTCATGTCCATGAGCTTGTGACTCGGACATGCATAATTTGCTACACTGAACATTTGAGGTGGTGTATCAAAGACTGTACGAACAGATAATGGATAAAATGGCTGCACCTCTGCACTATTCCTGTATCCATCATCCCACCACCAGCACAGGTACCGTGATTTTTTAAAAAATTCCTATCAAATCCTAGTAAAGAAATGGTCCTTGAAGAACCTGTCACACTTATCTCAGTTGATAATCTAACTCAGATTTTCAACCAAAAGTTCACAATTGAGCTGAGAGATTTATGCACAGGCATTGACTGTGTTAAAGCTAGCTACAGGTGCTTGAGTGGGTAAAAGTAAGACATGGGTTGACAAAAGAAATCCACCTCAAGCATTTGGCCACATCTTGTACATGCTTCACAACAAGGGCTGACACATGTCGGCCAATCATGAATACCAAATCTGTTGCCACCTTGCCATTCTTTATTGGGCTGCTGTTGTCATCTCCTTTCGCAAAGGTAAATATGAGCCACTGTTTATGCAAAGCAAAATTGTGTTGTTGACTTGAGTTCTGTTGTTTGTGTGGAGTACTGCAAGTCGGATCATTGTATGAACTGCGAGTCAGTTCCTGCACAGGAAATCTCAAGAAGTTACATACATATGAGATGAGATTGTAGGCATCATCATCAATGCATCATCATCATCATCATCAGCATCATCCTCAGTGCAGGCAGCAACCAGCTCCTGACAATGGCTGTCCCTGTACAAGCAAGCATCTGAGCTTTAAAGCACAGCTTGAGGCAAAGTACAATAGAAGAAGAAAGGCACCACAACTGAACAGAGAAATGCCTGTGCCAAGTAGCTAGGAAAGTTAGTTACAAACAATGACAACTTCATACTGCGCTCCAGGCTGCAGCAAGACACCCATGGGAAGCTCCAAGTTTTTTTCTGTTGTGTCTTGAGAAGAACGTCTGAAGAATTCATGGTGCATGTGATGGGCGAGGCCATAATCATCGTGATGGATTAGTGTGGCCTCTAATTCAGGAATTCCACACACATCCAGTAGCACCACTGGCTGATTCCCATCATTCACAACAACTATAGTCCGAAAAAAACTTGGAGGTACTTTGCCATTCGAAAGTGGTACATTTGGTGACGTGGTAGCCCAGCCTGCACAAAAGAGAAACCCTAGAAAATGGATTGGAGATTGGGTCATGAAATCATGTAATCAAACAAAAAAAAAGCCTGTAGATCTGAAAAATTTTCTACCCACTAAATATTCAAAGCACAAATAAGGAAGGAAGGTATCTGCAAACACAGAAAGAGAGATCAGGCTGTGAGAGTTACTTTTATTACCAGCTGATTGGAGGCCAAAATCAATATGGTTGCTAATACACACACCCAATTTGTCTCTTGCTAACTGATCGGGGTCTGATTCAATTGCAGATTTCAAAGCTTCTTGGTATCGTATGCTCCCTCGAAACTCCCGCATCCATTCACACAAAGTGTGTGAAACCCCATGCATGTTGGTGGTCTTCAAAGTCATGGATGTCATGCCTGCACATGAGTAGTAGAAATAAAACCCCCAAAAAAGTAGGATTCTAAGAAACACAAAAAGGAACAAAACCAATACTTCTGCCCCATGCTGATGACATCTCTAAGTACTATTCAAGGAATTGTAGTATTCTCTACAAGCACATTCAGAAACACTTTCTATGAGATCATAGGTTTAGGGTTTAGGGCTTAAGGTATCTTGCTTTCAACAGCTGAAGGAGCGAGCACTTTCAGTATGGAAACTACACAACTATAAATGACAAGCTTGAAGAGCTTCAAACAACAAAACAAAGATGCAGTACTAGAGTTGGACCAAGGGTTTAGGATTTACACACTGCACACCAAAAATTCAGAAACAGTCTGTGGGGCATGGTGGGGAGAACATTAACCTTGAGGCTTGCAAGTTGGTGAAGAAGCTCCGGATGATGAAGCAGAGTTGTTCCGTTTGAGCTGTTGCAGAGACCCATTGGCTGATAAGCTTTGGCCGACTGCAATGGTCAATTCGACAACATCATCCAAAGACCCAGAACAAAACGGCTTCAAATCTTCACCAGTGAGAAAAGCTGATTGCAACCCATGGAGCGCAACCTCTGGGTACTGATCAAGAACCAAATGGAAGGGATGCATGACGGGTGGTCTGACTCCAATGTATTGAGGAGCCATGTTATTGTCTGAACCACCTCCAGGCACACCCATCTGCAAGTGATGATGATGATGATGCTGGAATTGAGGGAACAGTGGATGTGAAATCCCATATGGAATTGGGATCCCTTGCATTTGGATTCCTGAAATGTTCGAGGCTTCAGATCGGGAATTGTTTCACACCAGAAATCCCAACTTCAGAAACACCCACATGATTCCCTTTCCAACACAATGAATTTTTCTGTATATTCCCTTGAAACCTGGGAAAAGAAACTGTGCACTCTCTTTGTTCAAAACAAAAGGGAAAAGATTCAAAATGCAACAAAATCACCCAAGGATCAATTCCAGAAGCTTGGATAAAAAATATCTTGAAGCAAAGCACAAATCATCTCCTGCACTTGGGATTTGATTCTGAAATGCTCGTTTTCCAAATCATCATATTCGATCTCCAAAGCAACCAAAAACACTTTGAGATTCCTGACATTCTCACTTCCTTTTTTTTCCTCTCCAAATCATGAATACAACGCTCATCCTCAACCCAAAACCCTACTTCAAGATTCAGCAGGAAAAAAATAATTAATTTAAAAAGCACCCACAAAAATTAAAATTCGTCCCCAGCTCCAGAAAAGCAAGTACTCTAAAATCTCCTCCAAACCCAAAAATTTCCACCACCCAAAAAAAAAAAAATACAAAAGTTCAAACAAACACACTTTCACACACATACATACAAATACTTTTCTTGCTGTAAAAGCAAGCGAAGTAGAAGCTCGACTAGTACCAGAGCTTCAAACCCTCCATTCTTTCATAAACACAGCCAAAGAAAAACCCTGGACTGACTGGTTAGTTAATGATCATTTATTTCCCCAACACTTTTTGTTGCAATAGAAAGAGGGAAAAGCAAGCATGGGAAGAACCCAAAAGTAAGCAACAAAAGTTTGAGCTTTCTCACTCACACACAAAACATGGCTTCCCAACAAGCACATGAAAGAGGAGGAGGAGGAGGAGGAGCAAAGGAAGAAAACAAAAACAAAAGTGGAAAAAGAGCACTAATAAATTGCACCATCACCACCACCACCACCACCAACAACAACAACAACAACAACAACAACAACACTACCACCACAACCACAACAACAATGGCAACAATAGCAACAACAACAATGATGACAACAACAAATAGCCCCTCAAAACTCCAACAACAAAATGACAACAACACTACTATTATTATCACCACCACCACCACCACCACAACAACAACAACAACAACTAGAATTAAGAAAAGGACTAAGGTAGAGCGAAGTCAATAGTACTAGAGAAAGAAAGCAAAATGGAGTTTGGTGATGAATAAACTAGTGGGAGTGCACGACAAATTCATTACATTTTTATAGCCCCCAAGAAATTTTTTTAATCTAACCCAAAAGACAAATGGAGAGTTGTGCCGACAAAAGTGTACATTGGGTTATTATTACAAATTGTGTTGCAAATTAGGGAAGGGAAGCTTAAGTACTCGAAGCTTACAAATTGTGTTGCAAATTAGGGAAGGGAAGCTTAAGTACTCAAAGCTTACAAATTTTATTAACCCAAAAAAAAAAAAGACAAAAAAGAACATTTAGCTTAAAGAGTAAGTACATTTAAGTCTCCAATTGTCACTTGTAGATTGGCTCTCCCCATTTGAGCCAAATATTGTATTCTCAAATCCCCGACACCAATGTAAAGTCTCTAAGAACCAATATAATCACCATCGGTAAGGCCTTTCTTTTTTGCCTTCAATGTAAAGTCTCTAAGAACCAATATAATCACCATCGGTAAGGCCTTTCTTTTTTGCCTTCAATGTAAAGTCTCTAAGAACCAATATAATCACCATTGGTAAGGCCTTTCTTTTTTGCCTTCATTCATTGAATCATCAACCAAGAATCCAAATTCATGACCCATTTATCTCACCATTACTTTGCACACCATTATCATCGGTAAGGCCTTTCTTTTTTGCCTTCATTTGTGGAATCAATCATCAACTATAAATCCAAATTCATGACCCATTATCCCACCACCATCACTTAGCACATGGAAAGAACAAAATTACTTACTACTTTGACAACTAACAAGTTCAAGGTGGAGAAGTGAGGAGGCTCCTCTTTAAGGTTATTGTACTAAAGTCAAGGTCGGTGCCGTGTGTGTCATGACTAAAATCTCTTTTTTCTTGATGCTCATTTCCTTGGAGCCATCACCGATCATTGTACTAAAAATGAATGTCGGGGAATTGGAATTTATAGGGTTGTAGCATAAGGAGCCTTTGTTTTCATTAACAATATATTGTGTCATGACTAAAAGCTCTTTGTATGGAGGCTCATTTTTCTCTTTCCTTGGAGCCATCCTTCATTGTATACTAAACATCTTCTTGTCGGAGACTTGGGGATTTATAGGGTTGTAGTGCAAGGACCCTTTGTTTCTCTTAACAATTTAACATCCACCACCCAAAGTCTTTGTGCCATCTCTTGTTTTTTGGGAAGGCAAATGCTATATAAAAAATTTCAAATACATATATATCAACTACTAGGTAAAAGGTATATAGGTTTTTTAAAACTTCAATATGGGTAAGGGTATATAGACTATGCAAAAAATTAGTTGAAATAAGGGTAAGGGTAAAAGACCATCATTTACCCTTTTTACAAGATATGGGTAAAGAAAGGTATACATTCATCTTTTTTCCAAAGCCTACCATGTGGTTATATGTGGCTAAAAATGAAAATTTCTCAAACATATTTGAAATGTTCTCAAATAAATTTGAATGGATTAGGGACAATGCTTTTCATTTCCTTTCTCTTTTTTTCTTTTTTCTTTTTTTTCTTTTTCAATTTTTCCATGTTGCTCAAGTGACAATCATCCATAAGTATATTTAGTCAATTTTGCAATTTTAAAAAAAATGAAAGTAGGAAGTCTTAAGCACCCTTTCATATTGTAGGCAATTGTGGGGATTTGTTGTGTTTTTTTTAAGATTTTAAAAATCGTTTTTAGCGATTTTTTAAATTTTGAACAAAAAAATTGGAACATGATATTTTTCATAGAATTGTAAAATTTCACCACCAAAAAAAATCATTGATTAGGGAAATCATTTTGCTCCTTTTTTTTTTCTAATAATACACATAACTAATTCCCAACACTTAAACTTTTTTCATAAGAAACTTCAATTCAAAAACGAAGTGAAACACTATTTTATTCTACAAGTTATATAATACACATTTTTATAATTTAAAAAAAAATTTAAATGAAAGAAGTACTATAGACTCCCTTTTGCCCTCCTCAAAACACATTACCCCCAAGTAAAGATAAATCTGAATTATATATCTACTAGATAAAATAAATGTCATGTATATAAAAATTTACTTACAAGCCAAGTACAATAATCAAAGGAATTATTTTTTTAATTACTAATCAATAGAGTATTTGTTTACTCTTTTATATACCCACCCCAACACTCATATATACCCTAGTATAGAGTACTTTGGTTTGTACTTTGGTTTGTATTTTATTTTTGGTTTATAAAAAAAAAGTTTCCCAATTTATTTGTTGGTAAAAAACCCAATGGAAATGACCATTGAGAATCTCCTTAAAAATTAAATTATAAATTGTTCACAATGTTAGCATACACTTGATCGATTCCACATCAACAAATCTATGTAATTTATATTTTAGAAAAATATTAACATCTGTGTTCCTTTCACATATGTTGTCATTAAAATCACATCAATTTAATTATCTATATTTCCATGTATTTAGGTAATGGCCCCAATTTGAACTCAAAAGCCATAACAATAAAAAACATGTACTTTACCTATATCTAATACCAATTTACAACCCTAAAAGACAAAGAACACCCCTAGTGAGTAATTTGTGTGCTTAAGAAATTTTTTGTAACAAATTAATTTTTGAAAATTTCAACTTTTAATTTTTGATTTTGTAACAAATTCAAAAAATAAGTGGAAAAATTTATATATATACACATATATGTTTGAAAAATGTTGATAATACTTACAAAGAAATGTAAGAACAAAAATTTCGTGCCACCAATGAGGCAATGCGACATGCACCCAAGAGGCCCAAGTTCATTATTTGAAGGGGTTATGTTGGTTATTTGCTATTCTCAATGTGTACCCATAAAAGTTCCCAAGGGGTTCTTAGAATTTTTTCAAAGGGCTCTTCAAGTTCCCAATGTGTTCCCCAAAATGTTTTCAATAGCATCACACCTTTATTCCATATGCTTTGCCCAAAGTTGTTTCTATTCACCTATATAGGGCCAAAGGAAACACAATCTAGGTTTCCATCTTGAGAGTATAGACTTATGTTTTGTGGAGCCTCCAAAGTTTCTATATTTTATATTTTATATTTTATATTATTTTTATTTTTATTTTTTTGTGATGGACCGATCAAAATAGCTTGTTGCAAAAAATAAAATGTTGAGGCACCCCATCTAATTAATTGAAAAATAAATAGGTACCCACATTGTTAGGCAAAGGCATTAGCCAAATCCAAAAATGGTAATGAATGGTTTTAGGACCATAATTTTCATGCAACCAATGAGAAAGCTCAATTTGCATCTAAGAAAGATCAATTTTTATTTATTTTTTGATTTGGGGGTTTGGGAAAGATTTTTGTTGTTCTCAATGTGTTCCCCAAGATGCTCCCAATATCATCAAACTTTTGTCCCATATGTTTTGCCCAAGGTTTAATTTTCATATTTATGAACTAAAGGGGGCCAAAGGGAAACACTTGTATGCTTGCCCAATGTTTCAAAAAGAATTGTGATGGGTCAATTAAAGTGGCTCCTCTTAAAAAAAAACCAAAACAAGATAAAAGTTAGGTTAACTTGGTGAGTCAATGTCCAAACACTTAAGCTCTCAAAGAGCTTAGAATCCTAAAACATTGTTCATTTGTCTTTACAATTCAAAAGGTTTATATAAAACCATGCTTGGTGCAAACACTACCATTTGGATTGTTTGATTCAAATTTAAAAATGAGGAAGATATGAGCTACAAAAGTAAGGAGTCAACGTTTCATGAAAACACATTCAAACAATTTGTGATTTCAACATGCTTGTCTTCTTTGTGGTTTGTTTTCATTATTTCTTTGTTTCTAAGGTTCAAACAAGTTGTGTATAGTTTGCACTCATATATGTTTAGATCATTTAAAACGAACAAGAAATGAGAGAAGTATATGAGATTTAGAAGTAGAGGGCTTTCTTTCTTAGAAAAACACATTGTAATTTAGAGACATTTTATGGTTTTTTTCAATTGTTCTTTTTAGTTTTAGAGTTCAAACAGATTATGTAAATTTTCACTTGGTACACCCATCACTCTCTAAATCACTCAAAATAAACAAAAAATGAAGATGATATTCACATGTTCAATCATAGATGTGTGTTTGATAACAAAAGGTACTTTCAACAACATAATTTTTTAAAATATAAGATATGAAATTAGGTGAACATTGATATATTTTAGGTTTTTTTAATGACCTACATTGTTAACATTTACACATACATACATAATTCAAAAAATAGAATTAAAAGTAAGTAAAGTTAGATGAAACAAAAAAAACTTTTGAGAATATGATGAAAATTTTATTTTGAGCAGCTCAATTTAAACTTTTTAAAAACTATTTGGGGATGTGATAAAAAAATTTCATCAATGGGAACTTTGTGCACAACCTTTTGAGAATTTTCAATTGGAATGATTTGGTACATATTTGAAACACGATGAGGAACTTGCAAAATAATAATTACAACTATGTTTGAACTTTGAACATGCTCAAATTAATGTTGTCTAATTATTTAGTTTAAGCCAACCTTTTGAATAGCAACCATAACATATTTTTTTAGTTTTAAAAAAGGAAATTTATTCAAAAAATTGGAACAAATTAGTTGTTAAGATGGTTGCATTCAACTTTCTTTCTTTTTCCTTGGCAATTATGAATGATTTGATATTCAAATTGAAAAAAAGAATAGTTATGTATAAAGAATATGCGTCCCCAAATTTCAAATTTTGGTTGTTAACAAAGTTTATGCAATTACACACTAATAACTACAAGTGGAAAAAAAAAGAACATTGACAAATTCAAGGGGGGAGTTGAATCTCAATTCTTGAAACAATAAAACTATTATTCATTACAACACAAGTTGTTTACCCAACAAAAATTGCAAAACCACCCCAACCTCCCACAACCAAAATTATATCAAAAGCTTGGTGCAACTTGGTGAGTTCCATATATAAACAATAAGCCTTTCAACAACATAAAAATCGATTGCAATGATGCACAAAAAATTTAAAATATTTTGAAACTTTGAAATATTGACTAGAAAGGGAAAAATAAAAAATTGTAAACTTGGTTAAGGTGACTTACCTAATTATCAACTTGCATCTATTCAAAAAATTAGTTTATTCAATCAAATCATATTTATCTTCAATTAAAGCATATTTAATTTTCATATAAGCCTTGGAACATATAATTCATGTGCAAAGTTCAATTGTGGATCATCAAGCTAGTTTTTAATACCATGATTATTGAATCTAGATTCTCTATGTGTAGGTGTTGAAGGTTGTAACACACTAGCAACATTAAATTTACAAGTATCAAATTGAAATGGTGGAACCCCAAGAATTTGCTTGGCTAGAAAGCCTACATTTGGAAATTGATTTTTCATGGGATTACCAACAATATAAAAGATGTACACACATATGGGGGGATATTAAATGTTAAAATTTTACATTATATTTATCAAACAAGGTGTTGTTTGGGGGTACAAAGGAACCTTTTTTTTCTCCTCACCCTATTATTATTTAATTATTTAATATGAAAATATTTAAGCCAACTTGAATTATTATTATTTTTGTATCAATTTTTGAGAACATATATTACTTAAATTTTGTAATTTTAGTGTTTAAAGTTGTGAAGAATGATGAAAATGCAATTGAACATGGTCAAATCATGTGATAATACTACTATTATCTATTTTACATATTCATTAATTAAATAACTGAAAGGTGGCATAACAAAATACTTATTCAAATAATAAGTTTTTTAAAAATGATTCAATTTTCAATGGTGTGGAAGAACCTTTCACTTCACATTCCTTCAGGTTTAATTATTAGTTTATTTACTAATAATACTTCACTTACTAACCTATTGGTTGAATATATTTTAATCTTTATTGAACTTATTAATTAAATGTTAATTCATTAACTAATGTATTAATTTAACCTACTAACAATTAATAACTAAAAAATTTAATACATTTTTTTCTAATATATGGGATTAATGCATACCCTAAATATTAATCATATTTTGGTTTCCACTTGGGGGGACAATGTGTAAAGTTTGGGATTTATGTGTGTCAAACAACCATTTTTAAGGGGGTATTAAATAACTATCCAACCTATTTTTTATCACCTTATTATTATCTAATTTTTTTATATACACATATCAAAGTCACCATATATTGATTATAATCAAATTTTTCATATTATTACATACCCTATATTATAATTAAATTTATTATTTGAATAAAATGTACCTTTTTTTTTGTTAATTAACCTTTTTTTAACCCAACAACCAATATATAGAACGGTATTTTTTACTCACATATTTTGTAAATTCAACAAAAAAATTCCCCTTAATTTGCATGTGCAAATCCGAATATATAACATCCTAAAATTTTAATAATCCAACAACAAAAAACACCACTAATACACAATTAAAGAATTTATCAATGGATGTTATAACACCAAATATATATACTCTTTCAAATTGAGAAGTATACACACCACTTGGTCTTACACATGCTTCGGCATTGGGATTGAATTTATCAAGAAAATTGTAAGAAGGGGAATAGATGTTTTCATATCATACTCAAAAGCAAGATGAGTTGCCCTCCCACACACCACATTATTTTTCAAGACTTGTAAAGATTTGATGTAAGGATCCAACATGATAACAAGAATGTTGTGAACATTATATGGATCAGATGCTTTTAAAAACAATGGGAAAGGTTTCATTGCCTTCAAAACTTCCTATTGCATTTTTTTAGTAAGAAAAGGAGCTTTGAATCAAATTTGTCAAGAGTTTTAAACCTATCACCAAATCTTGCTAGCTTAACTTCCATGAGGGGTGAAATGCCAACATATTCAGTCAATGCATCTAACAAGAGGTAGTGGCCTCTTGATTGATTACTCACACATGTTCAACAAAGTTCAAGTAGGAAATATGTGCTTATGCAATAGCCCAAACTTGGGCCTTAGGAATTTGTTGCCAGAACATCATTGTCTTTTGTTTGCCATAAAATAAAATGATAATTTTTTTAAACTCAATGCATTTTTCAAACATAATGACTTTGCTTGCAAACCTTGTCTTGACATGTGTCTTTAGCTTCTAGGGCCACAATGCCATGTCAACACATGATTTCTCCCATTCTTGCTTCCCCTTCCCAAATTATGTTGTTTAGGTAATTATTTTATGTAAATTAATTAAACATCTTTCACATTTATTTGCCTTGGACATATGGAAACTTTCTCATCATTTGTAGCATGTATTCTAACATGCTTTAAACAACACACAACCAAAACAAGTACCTTTGTAAATTTGTGGAAGGTTCAAAAGCTCACAACTAATAATGGAATGCATGTTGGAGCCATGGATGTCAAGTTATTACCCTCATCTTTTGTAATCACTTGATAAAGAATCAAATAAATTTGTAGATAATGCAATTGTCATGTCATGCAAAGGTCAATTGTCTCATTCACCTCAAACAAGCTAACAATAACATGCATAGGCTATGTAGATTCAAGGAATTAATTGATTAGTAAAAAAAATGTGCCCATGGGCCACCTTTGGACATCCATGAATTATAAATAAATAAAAATTGCAAGATTTGGTAAGACATACATGTTTACACATTTGGTGACCCAGTAGGAAGCGATTTTTCCACGAGTTGTGGACAAGATGGAAATAAAATATGAGGTCATTAGTGTTTAAGTAACCTTTGTAACCGAATTTTTTCACAAGTGTAAAGAGTTTCATAGCTCTTGCATATATGCAACATTGCTTGAAAAAGTTTTGTTACAACTCATCATGTTGTTTGAAAGGAATCATGACCCCCCAAGAAATAATGATTGCATGTTAATAACTCCAACTTTTTTCTTTCTTATTTATTGAATGTGATATGTTTGAACCATTTCATGACAACAATCAAATTGGGGCGGGTAACTCAATTTGTGTCTTCATAAGATTAACCCCATCATATTTGTTGTATTTGATAAGCCCATTCATAAGATGGATCTTTGGGTAAAAACATTACCAATTGTTTATTCAAACCTACAAATAATGTATTTCAACATCTATGGGTACACAAGGTCAATAATGGACTTATCATTAACAATTAAAACACCTTAACAAATGGATATAATATGGTGAAGTTTTCACAATGCAACTTGACTTTTATGACTATAACTTGCACAACCTTTACTATTGTCACATTATTAAGTTCAAAATACACACTTTCAACATTTCACAAACTACTAACAATATTTTTGTTTATCAAATCAAAGAAATTAAAATGAATTATGTGCAAAATTTCAACAACATGGAACTCGTCTTTAACCATCGCATAAGAACACAAAACAAAATTTTCAAAATAAATAAATGAAAGTGCAAAAGGTTAAAATGGTGTTCACACAATACACTATAGGCATTGAAATTTCAAAAACTTTCAAGATTAGCTTTAATTCGCAATTCATTGATGATTTACAAGTATCAATTTGTGAAGAACATCAAATGTCAATAGTAAGAGGGTCAAAGCATGGTTGGGGTACCCAAAAGGATTATCTCATTTTATATTCATTGAACCCCCTCATTTAAACGTGTCATTGAAACTTAATGACATATTTATATTGAAAGTTTGATTTTATTCATAGATAGATACATTATAAAAGTACTATTTTATGTATAGAATGTCAAATTTGAACAAGTTTAAAAATTCTTACCAAGTCCTTGCAAGAAATCTAAGACTTTGTTTCATAAGAAAAAAAAGTTCAAAGATTTATAAGGAATGTTTAAACAATTCTTTTAGCCTAAGATTTTAACCATAAACACCTTATGTGCTAATCTGTGTAAAATGTATGAATGTGACAAGAACTAAATGCCCTATTATAATGTAAAAAGTTTCAAAAAGTCAAATTTTTAAGAATTTTGGGCCATTGATAGAACATGGCCTTCGTTGGATAAATTTTACCATTTTCACTTTCATAAGTGAAAAAAATAAATAATTTAAAAGCCTATATAAAATTTGGAAGAAAATTATTTCATTTAATATGAAAAAATAGGTCAAATGAAAAATAGGTCATGCGAAAAGTGAAGAAAAAGGTGAATTTCGGAGTTCTTTGAATGAATCCTTAAGGTTCAAATGTGATACCCCAATTATGCTTGGACCTAAGAATTCTTCCTCCATCCAAGCTTCAAGCTTGGACTCAATAAATGCACACAACACATGCCCATTTCGATGTTTATCACATGCACAATAAACAAAAACATTACACCCTACCCATGGTTTAAAAAATGAAACCCCCATGTCCTTCATCCATCACACAAGGAACAAGAACACAAAACAAAACTTTCAAAATAAAAAGATGAATTGCATAAGGTCAAAACTCAAAATTGTGTTCACTTGATGTAATGTAAAGCATTAAGCTTTTGACACCTTTCAAGATTGGCTCCCATTCACAACTTGCTAGGGCTTTCCAAGCAACAAAGTTGGAAGAACATCAAGTGTCAACAAGAAGCTCAATGCTTTGGTAAAAGTGCACACACAACATACATGTATTTTGATGTTCAACACTCAAACATGTGCATAGTAGACAATAAACACATAGAAGTAAATAGAGACACCTTAGAGCTCACATTCGTCAAAAGCACACAACACATCAAGCTTTGTAGTAGCACAAAAAAAATGGAAACTCACACCTGAGCAAAAAGAAAACTAACACAAAATGGAAAATGAAATAAACCACTATACACCAAGCTCCATCAAACTTCATCATTGAATGACAAGTGACAACATTCACAAAACAAAAGCATTTGCAATCACCCTTGTTCATAAAAATATACATTTGGGGCACCAAAACCTTTAAAATTATCAAGTTGCATATGCATATCCTTCAACCCTACAATCCAAAGATGCATAACGTAGGATATGTATTCATGCCCAAGAAAAATTTCATGAACGTATATGGATAATGACGAGCCATTTCAAATGGACATGAATATGCATCAATTTACCAATGAATATGCATATGTTAGATATGTATAACATCCAATTTTACAATTTACACAACTTCAAGATATATATATCTAGACATATTCACCAATTATACATGTCGATATATGGTTTGAATTGGATATTTGGCTAATATTGTTTCAAACTTCAATCTATAACATTCAATTTTGATGAAAATAATTAAGATAAAATTTTCCATTAAAAAAATAAATGTTGGTTGAATGTTAGTTGAACTCAAAATGAAATGAATGGGCATCCTCCAATCAACAAAAATTTGGAAAGATAACTCTAGTTCAAAATCATCATGCCAAATAACATGAAATCTTTTTCAAATAGTTTTAAATTAAAAAGTATATTTAAATTGTTGCATCATTTTTATAAAAACCCAAAAAGTAAGTTAAGTTAAATCTTTTGTTTCCATACCATTGTCTTTAGTTGCATGGCCCTAATAACCTCTAGAGGTAAAAGAAAAAAATCCAAAAGGAAAGTTGAGTTCAATCTTTTGTTTTCATATGATTGTCTTCAATTACATGATCCTAATAACCTTTGGAGGTGAAGCATTCATTTGCAAAATGCCCTCCCTTGAGGTGGACTCATGTGATGGGTCCTCCTACTTGTACGAAGGGAAATTACAATACAATCGAACTTTAGTATATCTTAGTAAACTAATGTTAGTTTAATCTAATAAAAAATAATGCTCTCATGCTTCCATGTAGTTGTTATGCTTTATTGCAAAGTGCCTCTTGTCATTTGTCATTTCCTATGAGAGTATTTCCCATTGGAGTCAATAGTTTCTTATGATTGTAGTATCATTTAGAGGCGATTCTAATCCTCATTTAGGGTTTTCGGTGTCCCTTGTTCACTTGTGCCTTTTCTTGCCATGGCAATCCTTCTTTGAAAATCTTCAGTGTTTAGTTGAGTATGTCATATTTATGTCTTGCCTCCTAGCATGAAGTTTTTTTCCTCCTTGCAAGTTTCTTGTTCTCCTCATTGTAAAAACATTTTGTTTGGACATATTCATGATTGCTGCTCATAATTGTCATGAAGCACATCAAAGTTCAGCAATTCATTGGAAGACTTTCAAAACCCAGAACTGGATTGACATAACAACAGCCTTTCAGTGCATCAATTGCTCAGCTATTCATCTTAGAGCGGTCAAAACTGAGTACTGGATTTCAGCCAACAACAACAGCCTTCACCATTTTCAAAGAGTCAATTACCTCTAAACCTCTTCAAAGAGAGACAATTGAAAAGTGCTTCAACCTCTGACAAGGGAAAACTACAAACTAAGAGCAAAAACAACAATTCCCAGCAATTACTCATCATTTCCAGATACAAATGAAACCACACAAATGTAACAATCAGTAACCTATCCATCTTGTCCGTCACCGCAGGAAAGTTAACTCTTGGGCATGTGAAGACTTTCAGGATTCCCCAATGAGACAAGGATGTGCAGACAAACTGCACTGGAAAGTATGAGATCAACACAGTAGGATTGCAAATTACCCCGATGATACTGAGGCAGGTCTAGAAGCAGGCAGAGGGGTGACTGTAGAGACTGTTAAGCAGACATATAAGTTGCAGGCAACAGGTCACAGCAGCATAGGCAAGATATCAGATGTGTTGCAGGAATACCATCCAAATACTCATTATTGTACAGTACACAAGTGAAATACATTCCAAAACACCATCATGCTACTGTCAATGAATTGGAACAAAACCCATGCTCACCTTGTCTATAAATGAGCCTTGATTATTGGAGAACCTTTGGGCAGTCTATCGGTTGTCATTTCCTCTTCCTTCTCTTCCTTTCCTTTTCATCCTGACTGTCATCACTTTCCCTTTCTGAACTTTCACTATCACTGCTGTCAGGCTCACTCTCACTGGAGCTCCCACCTCCTGAAGTTTCAGAATCACCTCCAAGATCTTCAGCATCACTCTCGCTTTCCACTGGTTTATGCTGATTCATAATAAGCCGTGGCATGTTCTTTAGGTATTCGCGTAAGCTATCTGTAAGACCACCCAGTCCAATGGATGTGAAGAAGTTGATGGCAAAGCGTGTATTCTTTGGGTTGTCTTTTGGAAAGACACCATCAAAATAGTCTTGCATCTCTGGGTCACTCAAGCGCTCATTGAGCTTTCGCAGTCCCAAATGCTCTGAGAGTTCCTGTGGACAAAAACCATGCACAAACACATAAGCATTTTCTTCATTCCCCAAAGTTGCCAAACTAGGGTTTACTGACCAACTACCAAGATGAACCCTATTGTCAATCAGTTTGGCAATAACCCAGCAATCACCCATTCCAGGAGAACATCAGTTTGTATCATGAGACATGTATTTTGTGGATCATTCAAAGAGAAACAAGTAATTTTAAACCCATCATCAGAGGACAGAATGAAATTGTTAGGCGATGGGTGGGGAACCATGCATATGACCAAAGCAAGGACATGACATTAGTCTAGTCAAGAGTTTCACATCAAACAGCATAGCTGCAGCATGCAGACACTTCCCCACAGGGTCTTGACTAGAAATGGGCCAGTATACAGCTCCCCAAATGAAAGAGCATAACCTCATATACCTGGAACAAGATCTTGATGAAAATACGGGATGAAGATGTTGTATCCTCCTCGGTGAGACGAATGTAAGCCAGTGATTGCCATGGAAGTGCATCTGTACCTAGCAAATGAGCAAAAAACTTTGCTACATTTCGGAGCTTGTTGGTCTCCAAACGATGGATCATTGAGTACTGCTTCACAAAGCAGTCATCA
>Ga0116231_10002650_pt1 | contig 37419 bp, 26 predicted proteins | sample S1TSphgellanicum_2_FD_89695 | JGI IMG/M metagenome (GOLD analysis project Ga0116231, IMG submission 89695) | Host-associated microbial communities from peat moss isolated from Minnesota, USA - S1T2_Fd - Sphagnum magellanicum MG | ecosystem: Host-associated > Plants > Peat moss > Unclassified...
TCACACTTTCTTGCACTCCCGGGAGTCTTGATGTGACTCTCGGGCTTCCTTTTGGCCCGCACCCTTGCAACCCCCTTGCCTTGGTCGCGAGCCAAGGCTAGGGTTGCGACAATCAATTTCCACATGGAAGATGAAACAACACACATTTCGTCCTTTCATCCACTTCACAAAGAACGGGCGCAAAACATCAAATGACCTCTTCCCAATATTGATTTGTGGATGCACCTTTTGGAAATGCAAATAAACCCCATCTGTTTAGAAGTCCAAAATGCACAAAATTAGTTTTTGGCTTCTCTAAAAAGACCACACTTTCATATTTACAAGTCATAAGGTCACCAAAACTCCATCCAATACATCTAAAATGAACAAAATGAAGTCCATAATGTCGTAGTAATTCACCATAACTAGAATGAATTACCTTTAAAATTTCACATAGAACTATTTTAAAGTTTTGTATTGAATGTAAATAGTGACATATAATCCCTAAAGATTATTGTCCAAAACAAAAATTATAAACTTTTGCAATCTTCGGACTAGATTAACAACCTTCATTATGGTCCTAAACAAAGATTGGAAGTAACTTGTAACCTTCAAACTAAACCAACAACCTTCACTTGCAAAAATCATTTCCAAATTCAACCCCAATCACTTGCATTTTTGAAAAACATGACCATAAGTTCAAATGAATCAACAAAAACAACTTGCATTTCCAAAATACATCACCTCAAACCATAATAGAAGAGTGCCACTCTAATAACTTGCATTTCCAAAATACATCACCACAGTCCATAATAAAAAAAACACTGGTAACTTGCATTTCCAAAATACATCATCACAATCCATAATAAAAAAACACCACTCTAGAAACTTGCATTTCCAAAATACATCACCACAATCCAGAATAAGTAGCACCAATAGCCTACCTTTCCAAATACATTACCATAGTCCATAATAAAAAACTGTAAGTAACTTACATTTCCAAAAAAAAGAAAATTGATAAAAAAAATTACAAAACCAAAACAACATCCATTTTCAAGATGTATCAACATAATTAAAAAATAAAAAACCCCAACAACTTGCATTTTAAAAGAACATCACCACAAGTTCAAAGTAAAAACCACCAAAATTGCATTTCCAAATAACATCACCACAATCTAAATTTCCCAAATACATCATCACAAGCTAAAAAATAACCTAAATGTAAAAAAACCACATTCCAATTTGCAATATAAAGACCACAACAACTTGTATGTTGTTAAAAAAAAATTACCCTAATCTAAAATATAATCTAAAAACAACTTGCATTTTCACATAACATCACCACCTGAGTCCATGTCAATCCTACAAGTTACCCTTTAAAATCTCGCATATTAACATATCTTCCCTGGGAATGTCCATAAACACTATTGAAGTTCATTGCAATCCTACCACATCAACCATTGCGTTGGTTGCAAATAATTTTTTTCTCTCCAAGCACTTGTTGAATGAGGATGGAAAAGGGCTAGTGGAAGTTTTGAAAGGCAACAAGTTGTGCCAAATGATGGACAAGTTTAGAGCGCTATCTTTGCCCAACATTTGAAATTTAGTTGCATTTTTTAAACATTGACTAGGGAACAAATGGTATGATTTTAACATTCTAGCCTTCAATTAGGTAAACAAAGCTTATGATTACATTCAAAATAGTTATTTTCCAAAATAATAAATTAGAGAGAAAGTGTTTTTGTTCAAGATGTGTGTGCATGGAGATGGTAGTGGGTGTGATTTAGTGAAACAAATGCAACCTCACAATGACCTACAAACAACTTGGATCATTTTTTATCATGTTAAGCACTTGGAGGTTGGACGACACTCACTTGCCATGTGTATGATCCCATTCTACTACAAGGCAATGATGATTGCCATATGTGACATGCAAATTGAAGACACAAAAGCTTAGAGAGTCATGTGGCGAAAATTAAACAAGATGATGGCAAAGAATGGTTTTCTTAATCCAAACTTCAAAGGATTCATGGTCGACAACGCTTAGGCCATTTGGAATGCAATTTGAATTGTCTATGGTCGCGGAGATCAAAGTGAACTGATGTTAATAAAAAATGAACGTGTTTTTTTCATTGGAATTAAAACAACAAGATACAACAAAACACACACACAAAATAATAGATGAAGTAAGAGATGTGAAAACAACATAGGACATTGTGCTATGAATACAAAAATGTTATTTTTTTAGAAGAAATAGATGTTCAATATGTAGTAATCCATTGTTGGTGGTATTCCTCGGGAGCATTTGATGAAGTTAGACTTCAATTGTTGGAGAATTGGCTTAGTTTTTGGCATTTTCATATCACAATGGAGAGGATTTATGATACGTCCCACACCTCCTTTCACGTCCCATCTTTTTCATAAGTTCAAATTTAAGGTATCATTCATTTTAAATCAACATAACAAACATTTAATTTTTCTTGCGTAAATTCACTGTAGGAGAGCTTGCAAATATGCCCATGTGGAATTTTTCAGAAATAGTGCACAATGTATGGTTTCAATAGTCGAGGAAAAGGGGAACTTGCTTGTATGTTGCAACATGGAATAACTATGTTTGACCTTTCAAACAATCGACATTATATTCTCATTTCAAGCAAGGTGGTCGCCAAGGTCAAGGGCTTGATAAGAACAAGTTTCTTTTGCATAGAGCAACCCAATTAGGTGATTTGAAACAATTTACAAACACAGTTATGAAATATGCCCTAGGATTTTCTTGCATAGCTAGAATCACGCACATGGAAGGTGAAGAGATTTTTGTTCCTGCAAACGGAAGGCAAACCTAGCCCTCATATCAGAAGGGGATTCACATAAGCAGAAGCGTGTGAATTTTTTTTCATCCTTGTGTAACCATGCAATTGCCAAATCAAATGTGTGAATTGAACAACCTCATGCTGATCAAATTCATGGAGATGTTGAGGTTCTTGAAGTTCCATGTGGAGATGGAGTTTGGCATATATAACTATGCCTCCTTACATTGCATGTTCAATGTTTTGTGTTGCAAAAAATCACAAACATTCTTGTGTTATAAGGATAATTACCAAGCCAACTTCTATTGGTGTCCTTGCCCCAACTTACCCAAAGTTGTGGTCTCATTCCTTGGTGCACCCATAAAGCTGCACAAGTTTTGGTTCAATGCAGATGATATGAATTGATGTGTTGCCAATACGAAGCACAAAAATGTATTTGACAGATTGGTTGTTTAAAAAATTTGGCCCATTCAAGTCAAAACGAATCTCATGCAAGATGAAATCAAGTCTTTTGAAGTATTAGGATTGGTTTTGAATAAGCGACAACCTATCTTTCTTCAAAATATATTCATAAAAGAAAATTCCATTCTTGTAAATAGACAAGTGGATGAAATGTCATGGCCAACAACACCTAATGGTAAGACTATTCGTTAGATAATGATGTCAAATCTATACTATAATCGGTGGGAAGTTAATTGGTTTTCTAAAGTAACTATAAACGCACCATTAGAGGTTCCCCTTTTTGGATATGGATGAATATATAAAATTTTATCTAGCCAAAATCCAAACAAGAGGCAATATGAAGTTACAATGGGGAACTTCCTAACTTGCATTTGTTTGGATTTTGTAACTATGACTTTTAATTCTTTAAGTCGGTGAAGGAAATGGGTGCCCTGTAAACACATGTACTATGTATTGCAACATGTCATGTTTTGTGGGGAGTTTGAAGATTTCATCCATTTCCCAACTTGGAGTTGTGATGAAGTTCTTCACTTATTAGTTCATCATGTAACTTTTATGTATGTAGGAATACACTTTTGAATTGTCATAAAAAACAAATACAACGAACATTATCAATTCTAGTGTTTGTGATGATATGATATGTTTGGTTTTTAGACTAAAACTTGCAAACAATGTTACTGTTTTGGTTTAATAAAAGTTTCGATAATTGGTCATTCAACATTTTGCTTGGTATGATTGATGTTTCACTATTAGATAGAAATTAGCTATCAGATTAAGTTAAATGTTCACTAATAATTTAAAACATTATATTGGAATATTATGGGAAATCATTTTTAAGTTTCAATTATGGGCACCCACAACGAAAGTAATGTAAGATATTATTATCACAAATAAAATATTGTATCTACTAGGATGAATATTTTATAACATTAAAAAAACATTCTTGCTACATAAGTAGAATATTTTGTCCATGTATATGGAATATTTTTATCTGCATAGAAAGAATATTTGGTTTACGTGGAAAGTATATTCTTTAAAGATTTAAAGGTTCACAAAAGTTTAGCTCACATGTCCGTTGCTCAACATTCACAAGCCCAATGTTCATGCTCACACATTCACATGGTAGCAACATTGTTGAGATTTAAACCATTCCATATTAGGCATATGTACATCACGATTTGCACAATGGATGATGATGTAAGGTTGGTATTCTCTCTAATTTCTACAAGTTCTTTCACAAATTACATCCTCTCTTCCCTTGAATTTTTTGAATTGAAATATTAATAATTCTTTGTCCTTCATTGTCTATCATTTTGCACAAAAATTTGAAGTGCAAATTTGAAGCTAAAATATGTAAACTAAAACAAACAAACAAAAAACTAACAAGTGTAACATGAGACTATGAAGTTAGGATGTGCCAAGGATTGGAACACTACAAATCAACCCTATAGTTCAAGAAAAAATAAATTATAGGAACAAATATGAATACAACTTGATGACATGTGTATGCAAGTTGTTATGAGCATAATTAACATTATCATTTTTGCAACCATACCTATTGTATTTAATTTGTCGAAATTACATCATTAGAAGAAATTTGCATAGTTTTTACTACAATTTACAACTAATTTTTAAATGCAAATGACATTTGCAACTAAAATGACTCGTAGTTGCATTGGACAAGTTGCATAAGATATCAGTTGTAAATGATGATGTCATCATGTAGACAATGGATGAAGTATGTATTTGAATTGATTGTATCTTTCATTTGTTGATTGTATAACAATGCAACTATCATGCAACTAATGACTAATGTCATGTTCCCATGTGGCATATTAAAATATTAAATAAATCAAAATTTCTATCTCAACCATTTATTTTTAAAGGTCTTTGATTCATACATGTGAACAAATAGTTTTGTGCCATGTGACAACATTTATGATTTTTGAAACATTTAAAATAAAAATAGGTGGGTAGATAAGGAAGTCTAAAAAGGGTAGCTAAGTAGATAGGTAGGTAGCTAGGCTTAGGTAGGTAGGTAGGTAAATAAGCCTAAGTTAGTAGGTAAGTAAGTGAGCCTAGGTAGGGAGGTAGGTAAGTAAGTAGGTGGATGTATGTAGGTAGATAAGTCTTAGGACATTTTTGAATTTGTTTTATTTTATTTTGGATTTAACCAAATTAGGGTTAAGCTTCTTTAATTGGTTCATCCCATTTGGCAAATCTTATGAATTTTAATGTTCACAATGCATCTACTTATATAGTTGACACACTTGAAAGGGAAACGAAACAATATGGGATAAAAAATCTAGTCATAATTTAGTTGCAAGTAGTTTGCAACTAGGTTGCAAGTAGATTTTTTATCCCATATTGTTTGGCTTCCCTTTCAAGTGTGTCAACTCCATAAGTAAATAATTCACTCATTAAATAATTACTTCATTAATTAACTAACTAATTCACTAACTTTGCATTTACCTACAACCAATTTACTTACTACATACCTATTACCTACCTACTTATCTATTTATTACCTATTTACCTACTAATAATAATAGGTCCTAATAGCATCAAATATTAATTAAAAGTTACTGTTAACTATATAATTAATCAATATTAAACATTCATCAATAATTAATATTAATTAATTAATAAACTAGAATGATCAAGTTGAATTAATAGTTATTTATTTATTAATTAAAAATTAAAATGAATTAAATAATTAGTTCATAATAAAATTTCATTAATAATTAATTAATTGATTAATTAACTAGTTATAGTTAATCAATTAATATTTAATTAATGACAAAATATTTCATTAATAATATTTATTTATTTAATATTTAATATCGATTGGTTAATAACTACATTTAGTTCATTAATTACAATTATTTGAATATTAAATTTCAACTAATTATTACTCAAATTATATAAAATGGATAGTAACTTAAGATTCGTAAGTTTAAATTTTAATAATATTTAATTCTAAATTAGTTAAGAAATTTTTTAATTAATTTATATCTAATTAATGAATAAATAATTAATTGATACTTATAATTTATTTAATACTTAAAATCAATCAATTAATAATGAATTATAATTTCTTGAGTATTAATCATTAATATTATTTATTATAAATAATTGAATATTAAAATTTAACTTGTTATTAATTAATTAATATTAAAATGTAATAATTTGATATTAAAACTAAAATTTTTGAATAATATTTAATTTTGAATATATGCAAGGTCCTTCAAAAGATTAGATAAGCAAAAGAGTTGTTCACCAACTTTTTTTACTCAAGTGAAGACCAAATGATGATAGGCATAGGGTTTGTTTTTGTAGACTTCTAGTGCAAACAAGAGCTATTTGGCAAGGGGATTGGTGTGCTTGTCAGAACAAATAGGAGACTCACAATTTGTTGACTAAGTTATATGGTGGAGCCTATGGAATCTATTTGCCCCACTCTTGGTTGTTCTTGGGTTTAAATGTATCTACCATTGGTTCAACAGTACTTGTTCCAATTTGAGAGGTTGGTGAGAGAGCTAGTGCCACGAGTTGGGGAACATTTTGAAAAAGAGATGATCAATCCAAGCATGTATGCAAGCCAATGGTTCATCATTGTTTTTTAGTACTCCTTCTCTTTCTCATTGGCTCTTCGGATTTGGGATGTCTTCCTTGCTAAGGTTGTCTCTTGTGCCTCGTGGTCATCTCATGCCTTGTTTTGGTAGGAGGTTATAGGTAGTAGGTTTGAGGTATTGGGGTAATAATGAGTAGTATTTTATGAATAGCTCCATCTTTTCACAATGCATTATGTTGGATGTGATGTTACACTTGGCTTTCATAACCTATGTCAATTTGGGGGAGAGAATTGATGAAAACAAATGGGTATTTTTTTTATGTAAGGTGTGATAATTGTTTTCCAAGTTGGGTTAGCACTGCTCAAATATTGTGAGGATGATTTGGTTTGATTTTTTACTGTAATCTGATTGATTATAGTTAGAGGCCTAACTCATTGAGAAGGAGAATAATATGTTTACATTGATGATTAGCTTCTGAGATTTTGGTCTTGGTAGTTGTTTAAGGCTCAATAACTAGTTATGAGGATAGTTGATGAGATGACATTCTAAACATTGGTAGGAAAAAAATGAATTTCAGTTTTGTTTCATGTTTCTCAACTAGATATTTTCCTCCAATTTTGTTTGTGTGCAAGATCTTCTATTAGTCTATTGTAGTGAACCGCTTATTCTTTTATGAGCTACCCACAAAATTTATTTATTTTCTTGTGATTGGGCATACATTTTTTTGAAATGGACTTAGGAAGGAGGTTTGGGGGTGGCAAGTGAAGCTGCCATTTGAAAAATTGGTCCATGCATTGCGTAATTTCCCTGAAAGAACATTGCAGCTAAATACCCTCTTGCCATTAGCTTACAATATCAAGGTACCCACAACTTGCCTTCCCTAATTTTGATGCTACTCCTTTGTTTCTGTTATTCTTGAATGTGTTTTTTTTAATTGTCACATTACATTAAGGATTGCATGTCACTCATATGAGACTATATGCATGGCAATACATGAATTCCTTATAGATCAGAATGTCATTGTGGATCTTTAACAAGATCAATTGTGTGTAGTACACATGAACACTATCAATGCTCTCTTGTTTCCAAGTGTCCAAGCAATTGGAGGAGTTATGCCTAGAATATGAGCACATGACGAACCATAACACCTGAGGTCTAGAATGGAGGTTGCACACATTAGGATGTTCGAATGGTTATCCCCTCCAAAGATTGATTGGAAGAAAAGGGTGATGATGGGTGTCCAGGTGCAACATTCACTAATAGAAAATGGCCATTTTGCAATTGGTCCATGTGACTAATTTTTAGTTGCAAGCAACATTTGTAACTAAAATCTTAATAGTCACATTGGACAAGACGCATTCACACTAGTTGCAAACAACAACGAATTTTGGATGAAAAAAATGTCAACAAAATACGCTTTCATCTTTTGATTAGTCATATTGTATTGTTGTTTGCAACTAAAATGCGATTTTTTTTGTGAACAATGGGAATGAGTTATGTGTTGCTACGTGTCCCAACTGTTAATAATTAGAAATATTTTATTATTATTTTGAAATAATCTAAGACATTTAATTTTTATGTTTGGATGGTTTAGATTGTGACACGTGGTGCAATAAAAATTTGCCATGTCGCATATTAATTGAAAATTTTGAAATTAAATTTAAATCAATATTTAGGTATGTAAGTTGTACTATGTACTTACTTACTTATATACCTACCTACCCATCTAGGCTAAACACTTATCTAGATAGAACTCATTTACCTACCTAGGCCAAATACCTATTTACGTAGGTAGGTAGGTAGAAAAGTAGGAAGGTAAGTTAGGGAAGTAGGTAGTTAGATGTAAGTACATGAATATTTATATTTTATTTTGGGTCAAGTTGTATTTTATGACTCATCCCATATGCCCATCTATTTCAATATGAAAATGTAGGACAAAACACCTTGTTTATATATATTTCAAAATGGGAATGAAAGTCAAAACATATGGGATAAACTTTTTAGTTGCAAATGATAAACATTTTTAGTTGCAAATTACTTGAAACTAAAAAGTTTATCCCATATGTTTTGACTTTCATTCTCATCTTGAAAAATATATAATTAAGTAGGTAAATGACACCTAATTACTTAACTAATTAGCTAATTAATAATAATAAAATTATTAATTATTTAATGAATAAAAAAAATATAAATAAATTACTAAACTTGTTAATTAATTAATTAATTAACAACTAAATTAGAAACTAACTAACTAAATTTATAAAATATCCAACTAATTATTTATTTATAGTAATAATCATCAATATCTTATTATTACTGAATTAATTATATTATTTATTATTAAATATTACTTTATTTATTAGTTAGATAAACAATAATATTATTTATTATAATTATATATTAACTATAATAATCTATCAACCAATTTAATTAACTATTAATTATAAATATTGAAAACTAGGTTTTTTATATCTAATAATATAATTAAAACCTAGCCTAGGTTAACTATTTTATTATAATTATTCCCATAATTATTTTCATTTATATAGTTAACAATAAATATAAATGTAAATATTTAATAGTAACAATAAAATTAATTCAATTATTATTGTAGCTAGTTGGTAGCCAAGGTTAACTATTTTATTTTTGTTATTCATATTATTACTTCACTCATTAAATCTATTTATGAACTATTACAATTAATATTTTGTACTTTTAAGAAGTATATTTTTCTTTCGAAAATAATTTATGCATGTTTATAATAATTTATTAGATTTCCATTCTAACTAATACAATAATTATTATAGAATAATAAAAATATATAGCTAAAAAAAATTATATATCAATAAATGATTATAATCATTGACTTATTAATAATTAAAAATATGAACTCTAAATTTGAAATATAAAAACCTAAAATTATATATTAATATCCTAGTAATTATTATATTAATCTAGTAATACTTCATAATTGATTATTTATAATAATAATAACAATAATGTAATTTGTAGCTAGCCTAGGTTAGCTATTTATTATTATTATTATTATTATTATTGTATGTCACTTGTTAGAACTATTATGATTTATTATAATTTATTTTTCATTTTTTAATAAATAAAATTGAATTCGTAATAAGTACATTAGTCATTTGAAAATAATTTAATAATATATTAAAATTTTAATAATTACTTCAATAATTATAAATTTTATTTTTCTTATCATTTTAATATCATCATCATCATCATTATGATCATTATGTAAAAAGATATTACTGTTTTTAAATTTTAGATAATATTGAAATTTAGTATTTTATTACATGTAATTAATATAAATATATAATATAATATTAATAAAAATAATAATAAAGTTAACTTTGTAATAAATTTAAAAAGTATAATAAAATGGTTTGGATAAACTTGTAATATGGGCACAATATGTTTAGCAAATATCTTACATATAATTTTAATATATTCAAAATATATACCACTTAATGTAACCATAATATCAAAACCATTTATTCTAACAATAATATTTGAGTACACATCTAATATGGCTATTTGTATACATTCAAAATATACATTTATAAATCCTAATACACCCAACTATATTATTTTTGGATGAAAAATAAACTAAATGTTGTTTATATGGAAGGATGAACACCAAAATAGTTGCAAACTAATTGCACTATAGTCGCAAATATGACCAACACAAGAAATAGTTGCAAAAATGTCCAAATGTAGTTGCAAATAATTAATAGTCGCATGTAGTCACAAAGAGAGTGGTTACATTTTGGCTAATTTTTACTAATGATTGAATGAAGCAATACATGCCACGAAGTTGACAAAAATGTGGATTTCAAGGTTTAAAAGTATTAATCCCAAGGTTTATTGTAGCACATAGGTAACAATGGTGCACAACAGCCCATGCAACTAGACATTGGTTTCCATTGTGCTAATAACACATTAAAGACAATGTGTACCCATTAAAAAGTTACGAATCCCCTTCCCTTGAGGAAAAGAGCTTTAGCTGTGAATACCTAAATCAAATCGGAAGAAAAGGCATGATAGCTTCACTCGGGAAGGGTTAAACAAAACCACAACAAAGGGTTATCATGATAGTATATGGTACAATAAATACATACAATTTTAGTAGACTAAAACTATAGTCCATATTCAAGTTGGGCTAGTGAATGTTATTATGGAAAATAAATAAATTAAATTGTGGATTTTATGGATGATTTTGTTGAATTTGTCAAGCTATAATAGAAATATTTGTTGTTTTCTTTGGTAGGTTTATTATTCAATTATAGGTAGCATAGCTTGCAATTGGATGGCATATGGTTTAATCAAGATACTATACCCTTGGATACCCATATATTAACACCCTTGGATGGGTGTGCTACTAGAATTTGAGCCCCACAATTGACTCCTACCTTGTGTAGGGCATTCATTTTGGTGACATACCAATCTAAGGGCCTTACCCTACAGTTATGAAATGAGTACTCAAATATTATATAAGATAATATTCATGAGTGCCTCACCCTCAAATTAATGCCGTTCTTAAATGAAAACCCCTTGAAGGGAGGCCATTGTGTTAATGTTTCATGTATTTTATTCATCCCACAAATTGGTTAATTTGTTTTAGATTGATCCTTGAAGTTATTTTTTTCCAATTGATTATAGTCTAAAACAATACATTTCAATAGTTAAGTATCTATGTTTGTAACATCTATTCTAGGAAATATGTTTTTGTATTATGCTATAGATACTGTGTAATTATTTTTATATTGTTTAAGGAACTTACACATGCTACAGTTATGTACATATAGTGACTTCTTGAATAATGTTTTAAGTGTGGGCACCTAAGATCTAATTTACTATAAATACCAAAAAAAGGGGAAAGGAAAAAAGTTAGAAAGTAATTATGATTATGTGCCTTTAGAACAACATGATTTATAAGTTTTCATTGATGTCTTATTTATCAACTTATGATTTACATTGAACTTGTTCATAATTTTAAAATGCACGAGTTAACAATTGATACAATTTATTCATATAATTTAGATGTCTATTGAGGTAACTTTGAACTTCGAGTGAAACCTCTTTGGTGAGCTTATTTGTGACTATGAAATTCTTTGTAATGAATTAACTAAGGTCTTTTTGAACACATATGTTATAAGAATGTGATTTTTGTATCCTACAAAATGATAAAATTTCTTTATGAGTAGGTCAATTTTTAGAATTCTTATCAATTCAAAGATATGCAATTGACCATTAATTTAATGCATGCCAATGAGTAAATAACCCTTTTATGCATTAGAAATATGAACTTAAACTCCAATAGATTTGAATAACTAATGACAATGAATGCACATATGATCTCTAGGAATTGTTGATGATAATTTTAAAAACCACACTTATTTCTTTTTTGAACAAAGAGTGAGTGTTAGGGAGATCATTTTGGGAGGTCCTTTTGCAAGTGTAAGAATGCTAGGAATTTTGCTTAAATAAATGAAATCCCAACCCAAGATGCAACAACACAAGAAGAATTTGGATGATAAAAGCTCACAAATTAAAGTCAATGTATTGGACAAGGCAATCTTTACATTGATAAAAACATGCATTTGACATCACAACCAAAGCATTACAAAAGGCTTTTTTAGTTTTGATTTTTCCAAGACCAATGAATTTAACAATGTTTGGCACATAGAATAATACCATTCACAATTGAAGATAAGTGCATAATATTGTTCCACTAAGTAGTCTAAAAGCTATTGGAGGTCTCAAACAATATTGATCCTTCAAATGTCATGAAGTTTCTTTCAAGAAAAAAAAAAGAACAAATTCAAACAAACATGCTTTGTCCCTCCGAAAGTTTTTGCCAATCGTGGTTTGCATTCCTTTAACTTTGGTTTTTTATGTTTCTAGAACAATGTGCCATGTCACACCATTGTTTTCCCCTTGGGGGGGGGGAAGGGGGAGGGAGGGCATTGGTCACTTTGATGTGTACTTGTCATTCATTTAGCAAAAATCTACTCGTAAGAATCCATTTTTCAATATCACAAAAACTTGGAATTTGGATAACACATAATAAAGAATGAAATGCACTTAAAGCATGATAATCATAATTAGATGACGATGCAATATTCAAGTTTCCCTTTGACACCTGATGATTTAGAATAGTTTGTATTTCCTTTTCACTCAATCTACTTCTCTTGGATTGATCCTATAAATTCCTGTAATAACTTAAGATTTCCATTTCTTTTGCAATTCCCACCATTTAATTGACCTTTCTCCATACAAAGAATTAAGGCTCAATTTAAATTATCAATTCATCAAATTAAAGTTGGTATTTCAATGTTTTTACAACAAATATCCAATAGTTGAAGGATAAATAAAATGATGTGGTTTGAATGATTACAAATATCATTCCCATGCAAACATTAAATTTAATGAGAACATGATTTTAGTTCAAATGAAAATTATCCATGTGAGACAACATTAGTTGCACCTAATCCTTTGGGCACCTCTTGGGACCACACATTTTTTAAGTATATAAAATCAGATTAGGTATATTCCCCAATGATACATTTCTTAAGCCATTTTTGGCTTATCAAGTATTAAGGGGTTAAGCAACTATAGGCCAAATATTATTAAGAAACAAAAATCAATGTGCACAGTGAAAGGTGTGAGAAAACAGGTGTGGGCTAATGACTTCATGTCTTCCAATGTTGTTGCACCAATCAAGGTTTGTGTTTCTTTTTATTTTTGTAAATTATAATTTTTTTTAAAATACATTATTGAATAACCTTTAAGATCATGTTTTCATTTGTAGCATTTGAATAAATTTTGAAAAAAGAAACACATGTTAAAGTTTGAACTTCCTAAACATTTTCATGCCAAACGCAATAAACTTAAAACTTTTTCTTCTTTGGTATTAAAGTCTTGAAGTTTGGTGGTTAAGACCTTGGTGTACTTCCATGAAGTCTTGGGTTCAATCCTTGATGGATGTGTGCATAAACATATATTGTATAAATGTAATCTATAAACATGTGTAGATCATGGTGAATGGTGTCAAAATTGTTTTTTGAAAAAATCAAAGAAAAAAAGTTAAAATTTTTCATGGCATGTAATTTTGTCACAACATGCCATGACAAAAAATACAATCCATGATTCCATGATCTAAAAATAATTTTTTTTTGTATGATGACATGGCATGTTATTCCATGTTATATTAACTTGGGACCTCATATATCCATGTCATAATTTTAAAATTAAAAAATATCTAGTGCAACATGTGATTATCTCGAAAACAACTAAAAAACATTTCATGAAAAATGTCCTAATTAATTATTATTTTTTACCAAAACCATACAAGTTGCATATTAGTCAATTTTGTCCTATTTCACTAAAAACTTAGTGAATTACGATAGTGGAAAAAAACAAGATTTCTTCTTATGTTATGATAATGTGGACAAGGGCCATCCATAACTTAATTTGGCCTAAGTATCCACATTCCTTAACATTAACATTTTTGGGCACATATATAGTCTACCTACAATCATTGCCCCCTCACCCCTCACAAGCATTTAATGAATTTTCAATTCATAATTACTATGTTGCCTCATCTACATGAACATTTCCAATTGTCATTATTTCAAATGTAGACTTCCAAAGCCAAATCAAAGGTCATGGTGATTTGAAAATTGAGGTTTATTTTTAATCCATCTAAACATGTCTCTCTTCGAGTGTAATCTTATTTGTCATTGATGTATTTTGATAATTTTGAATGAAGAAATTAATTTTCATAAATTAATAAATAATTTCATTTTAGCATGTGATTACAACAAGCTAGGGATCTTACTAACTTGTGATTGATGGGTGATTGTGTGTGCTCTTAACAATGGATTCTCAAATTGGGGAATGAAATGACAATTTTTAGTCAAAATAAAATCTTGCAAATGTGCATCCATAACACATTATCATGTCCAAAGCAATGGTATATTTAATAATCTTTCTATGGAAAGGCAATGGATTTCCCTTTGGACAAATACTTTGCAACAACATTGGAAGACATGAAGTCATTAGCCCAAGTGGTTGAAAGTTCAACTTGCAAATAATTTAGGTTCACTTCACCATAAATGTCAAATTTGATAGCTCCGATGACATTCCAAATAACTAAAATATTGATAGATTGTTAATCAAGGTCATTGGTGAATTCACCACCAAAAACCATGTGGGGTCATGTGGGGTGATTAAAAAGTGATTATTTGAAAATGTGATCATAATGATTGAAAAGTGATCACATTTTATCTATCTTTATAATAATAATACCTATAAAGGTGCCCATGTTGCAAAAATTGACAAATTGGTCATATGAAATTAAATCCCAACTCTAATGAATACCATAACAATTGGGGTGGGTTGTATGATATGGTGACAAGTTGTTTTGGATTCTTATCTTGTGCATTATGCAAACCCTTGATTGCATTTGCATTCAACTTGCAACATGTCCAGTCATATCACTTTTTCGATGCATGTGAAGGATATTTATGATGAAGGGGGTGAATGTGGTTAGTGCAACATGAGATCAATGAGCTCATAATCAGGATGTATCAAAATTATTCTTTTGAACATGAATTTTAAAAGCATGTTCATCAAATGAAAATCCAATAATAAAGTAGAGTTTGGGGAACACTACTATGAAATGCATATGATAATAAATTTCTTCATGAAATTAATGCAATCAAGTTCTATGTCAACTTTCAAGACAAAAAGTTTTACACAATTTCTATGTTTATATCAATTGGGTGTAAGAAAGTTACAAATATTGTTAGGTTGTTTTGATTAGTTGCATGTAGTTGCAAAGAAAGTTGTACATAAGGTGCAACTACATTGGATTGGTATGTATGTATGAACATGTATACTAACACCGTATATACATGTTGCATACGTAGTGTCGCATGCAATTGCATGTCATATGTAACTTGTCTTAGGCAACTACACAAATTTGCAGTTGCAAACGACAGTTGCAAAACCCAAAATTTCTAGTAGTGCCAGCATTTAATTTACCTTTTTCCATACAAGGAATTAAGGCTCAATTTTAATTATCAATTCATCAAATCAAAGTTGGTATTTCAATGTTTTTACAACAAATATCCAATAGTCTAAGGATAAATAAAATGACGTGGTTTGAGTGATTACAAATAACATTCCCATGCAAACATTAAATTTAATGAGAACATGATTTTAATTCAAATGAAAATTATCTATGTGAGACAACATTAGTTGCATTTAATCCTTTGCAGACCTCTTTGGACCACACATTTTTTAAGTATATAAAATCAAGTATATTCCCCAATATTACATTCCTTAAGCCATTTTTGGCTTATCAAGTATTCAAGGATTAAGCAATTATAGGCCAAATATTATTAAGAAGGTTTAAGTCAACTTTGGAAGGTTTTGCCCTGCACTTTTCATTCAATCTTGTTTGTTAATGGCATTGCCTTTTCCTCACACATGAACACTTTCTAAATGTTGGAGCAAGTTGTAGCAATTTGAGTGCCCCAGTCTTTCTTCTTCTCCAAAGGATTTAACAACCTTGAAGGAAGCCCTGTAGGTACTCACTATTTGGAATCACTGATTCATTCCAGTAACCCATATCATATTATGCTTAGTACGCAACAATTTTGCAAAGTGCGTGTCATGTTGTCAAGAGATGTTGCATATGAAAACCAGCCAAGTTGTTATACCTGGTAAATGTAGATCATTTGCCAAGATGGGTATGTTAGGGTTTTGGACTATTGTGTTGCTCCCACTACTCCGCAGTAGTTAGCCCAGCAGTTAGAAAGTGATGATTTCTAGAATAGTGGGTGGTAGGAGCAATTATGAAGGTGAAAGAGACAAATTTTTGCACTATTGGCATCTAGCAAACCAAACCTTCTAGTAAGTCTTAACTCTTAACCAGTTAGGATAGCAAAGTAAACTTGGCAAAAAGTTTTTATTATCAAGAAATGACTACAACAAAGATGCAAAAATGGAAAGAAAAGGACATAAGTTTTATTTTAATTACTAAGTGCCAAAAAACCTAGACTGATACCATTGACACTTGTTTCTCAAATTCATATATTTTCAAATGAATTGCTAAACATCTCCATTTTGCATCCAGAAAAGAAAGATTTTTAAATGAAACACAATACCCTTGACGTGTAGAAAGCAAAAGGAAGATGATTTTACACGTTACCCAATGGCAATGGTAAAGTGTGATTTTCATCACAAAATTTGTCTTCAAACACAAATTGTGCCTTTGGTCTTAGGTGCAACAACCCCCCACCCAAATATCCATTGGGCAAGGCAATGTTGAAATTGAGATGATCATGGAGACTCCATGGATTTGGGCATACTTGAAGGATATTTACCATCCAACAAAGTAAGATAAATCACAATGTATGGTAAATTACCAAATGCTTGATATTGCATTAGTCATAATCATCATCCCTCCTCCTCATCCAACTTTACAAATGAACAAAATGTAAAATCATACCTAAATTACATCTACCACTCAAAATTATACTACAATTTTTTGCGCCTTTACAAATGTTAGGCCCCGTTCCCACATGGATGAAGCTTCATCCAAAAACCCGCCTCCCCATTTACATAATGTGAAGCTCATAGTCATGTCTCTTTCTCTCTCTCAAGGCAAAGACACATGAAGAGTTGGTAGCCTTTCTTTGTGGGCAAAGAAGAGGAGGAAGAAGATGATGATGATGATGATGCTTATGAAGAGTAACAAGAAGATGATGCTGATTATGACGGAGAAGATCAAGATGAACAAGATGATGATGATGGTTGGAAAAACAGACGAGAGAAGAGGGGTAATAAGTGAAATGGATGAGAAAAAGAGTCTGCTCAGCAGCAGCACTCTTTGTGTCTCTCACCTGCCCTGCACCTTCCGTGTCTTGATTGCACAGAGAGAGAGAGGGAGAGAGAGAGCTATATATAGAGCTGATTCTGCAGATTGAGTAGCAGCAGAAGAACATATGTATGCTAGTCTTGGGTTGTGGTAAAGGTAGCTGGAGTGCTGTACCCATTAAATTCTTGCAGTCTGACCCCATTAAACAACTGTAGATAGATCAGTATTTGCCAGACCTACTGCTCAAATTGTTGCTGTTGACCAAGTAGGATACAATAAGCGAATTTGTGGATTCAGTACTTTCTTCATGTGGTTTTGCAGGTGATCTAGAATGTGACGTAGTTTAGGAGCTGTTCAAGTAGTTTGAATCATAAGAAGAAGAAGAAGAGGAAGAAGAGTTGCTTTCATAATTATTATATGAGAGAGATCAGAGTTGTTGTGGACACTTTCGACCTGGGGTATGTAGTTTGAAGCTACGTAATTTGCATGGTCGAATGCTGCTGCTGTAGTTTGATCGATCGCCGTCTAGAGATTAGAGACCCTGGGAATGTATTGTAGTCTTCGAGCTTTCCAGCTGCATGCAATTAGCTGCAGCTTGTGAAGTTGTGAAGGAGTAGTTGGATTGACTGCAAGATCTGGAGTTTTGGGATTGAAGCTCACCATCTGGAACTGCAGAATTTGGTAAGAAGATCAGTGGGGGGTGTTTTTTTTGGTGAGTCCCTGAGAGAGTTTTGTCCCTGAGATTGCAGTAGAGGTGCAGTTGTCGGGAGGAGATAATTATAACATGGCGCCTGGGCAAAGAGTGGAAGCGACTTTCGATGCGCATGCGATAGAGTTCGGCACAGTCAATGGGACTGTGGCCGCAGGGACGAACACGATGCAGCTCGGCACTGTCAATGGGACCGTGACCACAGCGACGAACACGATGCAGCTCGGCACTGTCAACGGGGTGGCCGCGGCGACGAACACGATGCAGCAAACTAGCGCTTTTGCTGCGCCTTACGGTACGTCCAGGAGGCCAGTAGTCACGGGCAGGCATGCGCGACCCGGGAAGGTGACGGTGCTTGCCATTGGACGCGCCGTGCCAGAGACGATGATCAAGAACGAAGGACTCGCGGACAACTTCCTTCGAGAGGCGAACGTTGATGATCCTATCATGCTCGCCAAGCTTCGCCGCCTGTGTAAGCAAAGAACCCATCACCACCTTCGCAATCAGTGTTATTTTTGTAATTGGAGAATTTTCGCACTGTTGCGACCATAAAAAATCCCTTGCTAATTGTACAAAAGGTTTTTTTAAATGTTTTTAATGAGCGAAAATCGCCGTATGTTGAGGCAGAGAAAATTCAGAAGTTGCCATATTTAGACACTGAGTTTGAGGATGTCGCCAGAAGAAACAAAGCAAGATCCAAATTTCTTTTCTACTTTCGTGTCTGACCTCTAGCCAAATTTGGCTCATCACTCTTCTGGATGGTCGCTAGTCCACCTACTTAACAAAAATGAGCCAAAAAAAAAAAAAACCCTGGTTGTGAATGGCATGCATGCATGATCAGGCGAGACGACGACAGTGAAGACACGCTATGTGGTGATCAACGAGCAGATGCTGCGCGAAAACCCCAACTTCCTGATCGAAGGTGCGCCCACTCTAGGAGCGCGGCTTCGGATTTCCGGTGACGCTGTCACCAAGTTAGGAGTAGAAGCCGCTGTCGACGCAATCCGTGAATGGGGCCGACCCATCTCCGACATCACGCACCTCGTCTACGTCTCCTCCAGCGAGGTCCATCTACCCGGCGGGGACTTGCACCTTGCTAGGCACCTGGGCCTCAGACCCGACGTGAACCGCGTTATGCTCTACATGCTCGGCTGCTATGGCGGCGCCTCCGGCATCCGTGTTGCCAAAGATCTCGCGGAGAATAACCCCGGTAGTCGAGTCCTTCTTGTCACCAGCGAGACTACCTTGATCGGGTACGTACTGCATTCTCGATCCCTCGCATATGTTGCTCCAGAGATCTGTGCGCAGGGAAGGTTACTTTTATTTATATCTTGATGTCCTGCAGGTACCGGAAACCAAATCGAGATCGGCCATACGACTTAGTGGGAGCAGCGTTGTTCGGAGATGGAGCTGCAGCCATGATCTTAGGTACTGATCCTCTACCGGTTCTCGAGACTGCCAGTTTTGAACTGGACTGGGCAGGTCAATGGTACTTGCCAGGGACCGAGACTACCATCGAGGGCACTCTGACGGAAGAAGGCCTCATCTTCAAACTGGGTCGAGAGCTTCCCAAGCTCATTGAGGCCAATGTGCGAGCTTTCTGTGATCCCGTCATCAAGCGTGTCGCTGCAGGCACTGCAGGGAACTTGCAATACAATGACATGTTCTGGGCTGTGCATCCAGGTGAATGGAAAAATATATTATTATTATTATTATTAATTTAAAAACTCCCCATCACCCAACAAAATCTATGAACCCTGTACACCTCCTTTGACCTTCAAGAGAGCTTCACTGCACTTTGCAAGGTTGTTAGAAATTTCGGAGTTCCAGTATCAAATGATCTGTTGATGGTTTGGGGAGTTTTGATTTTGATCCAGGTGGTCCAGCAATCCTGAATGCTGTGGAGAAGCAGCTGGGTCTGGAGCATCACAAGCTGCAGTCCAGCAGGCAGATACTGGCAGATTATGGCAACATCAGCAGCAGCACCTGCATCTATGTCCTGGATCATATGAGACGACACAGCCTAAAGCTCAAGGAAAAATTAGCAGCTGGCAGCAATGCAGCTCAGCCTGGGAGTGGTGGTGGTGCTGCAGCAGAGATTGAACCCGAGTGGGGCTTCATTCTTGCATTTGGTCCTGGCATCACCATTGAAGGAGCTCTAGCCCGAAGCTTGTCATGAAAATTCACAGCTTGCGCTCTCTGCTAAGCACCCTACCAAGCACCCTGCTAAGCAGCTGTCAAACACCTTGAAAAGCACGCTGCCAAGCGCCTGATACTATCTACTCTATCCTCAGTTAGTGTCTAGTTTTGGTGGTGCACTAATTGGTGTAATTAGTTTTGGTGCTAATTAGTCTAATTTTGGTTTTGGTGCTAATTAGTATTATATTGTTTAGTCCAGTTTTTGGGTTCTAGGATTGATTGACAACCTGTTGAAGTTTTCTTTGCAGGTTTATAACAGAAAGACTAGAAGACTTAGTAACATGAACTTGACATGTGCAATAATAGCATTCAAATTGCCATTGCAAGTTTACACACATTTCTTGAACCTGCAATCGAACAATTATAATTGGTAGAATTGACAATTCCAGAAACACACATGTTCTTGACTCGCAGTTGAATAATGTAATTGGTAGAATTGATGATTCCAAGTGCACACTAATTTTTTCTTGGTGCAAATTGAACAATTGAATATCATATTATTGCAGCCATCATTTGCAGAATATTGACAAGATTTACCAGATTACTCAAGATTGTCTGGTTTTTTTTTTAAAATCAAAATTGAGTAATTTTTAAGTTGCAAGCTTGGACAGATCCTATTGCACAGTTTTTACTTGTTCCCTTCTTTCATAGTTCCTGTATAGTGCAAACCAATTATTGATGCAACTTGATAGAATATTATGCACATGTAGTTAGATCATTGCCCTGAGCTACCAACCTGGGCAAAAATACACACCAAATTTCAAAGGGATTTTTTGACAGAAGCTTCATTGATCAACACCTCCTTTTAAGGTTATCATGTCATGTCATTGTAAGTTCTTAAAGCATATTTAATAATTTTTTTTTCTTATATTCCATTCTTTTTGCAAGTATACTTCAGAAATAATGACACTACATGACATAAAAACATCATGTCACATCGTTTTTTACCACTATGACTTGCTTGAAATTGTGGGTTGAAAGCATATTATGTTCATGTCTGTGACAGATTAGATTACTAAAAACAATTTGACTTCTAGGGTCACACCTAAAGAGCCAAGACCAAACTTGATGGTGACAATCTCATAACTTTTTTGTTGGATATTTATAGAACCACTGAAGTGCACAAATAACAAGGCAACAACATGAGCACCAAAAACATGGTTACATTTGAAATGCTAGATTATGAAAAAGAATTTTGTACATTTGTTGCAGAAAAGAATGGCGGCCTACAAACGCTCCTACTCCTCCTAACGCTTGCCAAAACAAACCTTTGTGAGACATGGCAACCTGCAAATCTGAACACTTGCATTCATGCAAGTTGAAAGAGGAAATAATAGACAAAATTTCAACAAAACTTAGAATGTTGTTAAACTGCATGATGACAGCAAGGGAAGTCGCATTACCAGGTTACCTATCAAGATAGACTAGTTCCCAAGAAGGTGAAGGCCAGAACAATGTCGATGGATAATGAAGCACTGAATATAAACATTCTCAACAATAGTAGCTGCACTTCAGAAATTATGTGCAAAAAAGAATAGCCAGTACAAGATACCTACATCTCTTGTCAAGGGTGGCATGTACAAGTTCATAAAATTGCAAGGAATAGAGAATATGAGCATTCCGCTTCTGAATTCAATTTTGCATATGAATGATTCCCTCCATACCATTCTCATACATGAAAGTGGAAATCTCCAAGACTGAACTTGTAGGTTGCAAACAAAACCATCTCAAAAACTTCACATTCAAACCTAACATACCAATATCAAGAATGAAGATGAAATGTGCTCAAGTGAATTTGCTTGCTTACAAGGTAATCCTTGCACACAAAATTATGTGTCATTGGTCCATAGTTGCTCACGGAGTTGTACCCAAGTTGGGTAAGAAAGAGAGATGAATTCAAAGGAGTGAAACCTAAAAGCTGACGCAGGTTGCATAACAAAGACAGTGGTCTAATCAAAAGGAGCACTCCAAATTCAGTGTTTCATTTTGGATTTTGCCATGATAAAAGAGCCATCCAAGAAGTTCAAGTCCCAATTCAATGATAGTATATTTTTGTGCATGCTGCATGACCACACAAAATGTGAACCAATGTGAGGAAGAAGAAGATCCTCTCCATCCTCTATTAGGATTTACAAATTCGCATCATGAATGCCTTTGTTTCTATTTTGTGTCTAATGAATTATGATTTATTATGTCTACTTTCCCCACAAATGTCTTTTTTCTTGATTGTCTATCCAAGCAAACAAAGGAAATTTGTTGTTTGCTTTGTTTCTCTTTGAGAAAATGTGTAGTAATGTGTTTCTAGTGCTTGGGGTTCTTTATGAACAAGAGTCATTCAATCGATTCATCTCTGCTATAATGGAAGTTCTAATTTTCAAAAACAGTGTCAATCTTCCAATACATTTATGCACTTTATAATTACATTTTCCACCATAATGAAATATGACTAGTATGTAAACCCTATTTCCATTCAAAGAAAAAAAACCTACATGGAATGAATTGGTCTTCTTCAAGCACAAGAATCTCTATACATAGAGCAAATCCAATTGTTAATAGAAGTATGAGGTTGATAGAGTACAAAGGGATTTTTGGATCAATTGTTTTAGATTTACAGCATTAAAGCATGCATGGACAACCTTTGATGTGTGCAAAGACATGGATTGTAATTACATTCTATGTATATAATTGAAACAAATCAAGTAACACAACTGTCAATCAAGAGTGGATAGAAATATTTTTCCTCAATAGTTGTTCAAAGGCTGATTATCTTTCAATTATCTACTTGCAATAATTGATTATCTCAAATGTCCACTTGACTGCACATGAGTCGATTGATTATTGAATCATTGATTATTCAAATGTCATTTTGATGAACACTTTCTCACCCTTAAGTGCTAGCCAACATCATGACTGATTCTTCTATTGTTGCTTTTGGATATGCAACAAAAACTCAGGACATAGGTTTTGTGCTGGGGCATCCATCCCAACCAGATGCAGTCAGACTCCACCTCACCCCTGTGAATTGAGTCCAGTGGAAATGGACAATGGGATGTATAGGTATTAGCATTTATGAATCTGTTGTCAGTAAATATATTCCATACTTCAACTCTATATGACTTTATACCCATGTAAGCTTATTGAAAATCTCCTCTCATTCTGGAGCCAAAGATCACACCCGTGTAATTTGAAGCTTATGAAAAAACTACCTGTGATTCTGGAGCCAAAGATCAAAACCCATGTAATCAGAGGCTCATGAACAAATCCTCTGATGCTGCAGCCAAGACCCACACAGAGCATCATCCTTCTATGTTTGAAGAGGAAAATGATAGAAACTAAAGTTCAGAAAATGCTGTTGTTGTAAGAAACTAAGCATTCGCATCAAGACCAGGCCTGACCTTGTGGAACTCCAGCTCCAGTGTGAGGGATCTTAATAATTGGCAAGTCGATCAATGACCTCCAGCTTCATGGTCACAGCTAGCTTTCAAAAACCAGGAGAAGGGCCTCACTCTAGAAATCATTGGTAAATTGTTCATTGATCACCAGTAGGAGATCAACTCATTGAATAAGTATAGGTCAATGGCAGGTCCAGAATATGGTATTCTTTTGTTTGAGGGCATGGCAATAGCCTGAGTTCCCAAGCCCAAAAACAACAGAATACCCCATGTGACCTGCCATTCACCTACTTAAAACCCTGACCCAATTTGAAATTGTGCAATAAGAATATGCTTGGTAATGTGTGCCTCATTATCTACGACTAATAACGTTAGGCTTGGTATGGTGTGTCTCGTTATCTACTAAGAAAGTTCTGCTTGGTAAGGAATCTCCAAATACAAAAGAAAAATTAGGTCAGGTTTTTTATTAAGATAACAGGAATTTGTTCAATCTTTTAAGAGCGTTGGAGAAGTATGACTTTGCGATGGTTGAGTACTGTGCAGTTCTGCAATTTGTGGTTAAGGATTAGTGTGATTTGTTTAGGGGGAATTTACACAATAAATAAGTAAATAAATGGATAGTCTCTGTGCTGCGGAATGACATACCTTCGCTTTTGTTTGAAACTCTGCAGGTTTCACCATCCTCCTTATCAGCTTAGTATGCACAAATCATGAGTTGGGTCAATTTGTCCCACATCGAGATTTTAGGGTTTCGAGCTGCGTGTTGTTATTGTTGTTGTTGTTAGGGTTGTTTCAGGCTTTGGATGGTTGTTGCAGCAGCTCCGCGTTGCGGGAGAATTTTCTTGCTTGGCTCGGAAGTTTTGTTCGGGAGACGAAAGAAAGAAGAGAGACCCATTAATCATCCAAGCCACCAGAAGATTGAAATTCCAGGAATTGAGTGCTTGCTTGCTTGTTGGTGTGCAGATTCTTGTCTCTTTTGCGGCGTCTGGATTTCTCTTGTGCGGGGACGATGATGGCAGAGGAAGATGCGGCAAGTAGGCGAGAGCGTCTCATCTCCTTGCGTCTGCAAGCCCAGCAAGCATCTGCTTCTTCTTCTTCTGTTTCCCCCGCTTCGTCCTCTCATTCTCCTTCTCTTCCCAAATTCTCCAACCCTTTCTCCGACCAGCCTTTTCTCGATTCTCCCAACATTCCTTCTCAAGCTCGCACAACGGGGTTCGATTTCTACACCGATCCTGTGGCTGCTTTCAGAAGCTCCAAGGGACGCGGCGGACGGGGCGTTGCTCCCTGGCGGCAGCAGCAGCAGCCGCCATCTCCTTTTCACGCTACCGGAAGCTCATCTGTCCATCCTCCCGTTGTTGGGCACTCTTTCTGTGGTCCTCCTCCTCTTACTCCTCCTGGTGCGGCTCCTCCTCCCGCTTACAATCACCCACCATTCCGACCTTCGGTCCCGTTACCACAAGGGCGGGGATCGTGGCAATCCAGAGGAGGAGGTGGAGGAGGCAGAGGATCGTGGCCGGGTCCTTCAAGTCAAAGGATGAGGCCGGAGATGAAACAAGGGAGCAGAGCAGCAAAGTATCCAAGGAGAGGAGGAGGGGAGTATAAGAGACCGCAAGGAGGAGCGGTGACAGCAAAGGAGCGACCCGATCTCTTCTATTCCAAGTCCATGCTAGAAGATCCATGGAAGGATCTGGTTGTTGCAGAAGACACAAGACAACAAGGCTAGGTAGTAGGCAGCAGCAACAACCCAAGGAAGGCAAATTCTAGCAGCATCAAATGTTTCTCTGCAATTCGTATCTTTCTCCAGCTCCATCCCATCTCTGCCGCGGGGCTTATGAGACAGATTGTTCATGTCTTTTTCTGAGCTTGAAACATACTTGGTGCTCTGAGGGAAAGTCTGTGATCTTTGCAGAGCTTGCAGAGACCCTAAACCCTAAACCCTAACCTGGGCTTTGTGACCAACAACATTGTACATAAGAGATTGGATAACAGCACGTACAGTAGAATTTTTTGTAGTTCTGTGATTGAAGAAGCTTTTCTCCTTTTGATATCTTTGAGTAATCTGACAAAGATGATTTCTTCACACACCAGAGGTGAAGTGAGGTGAGGTGCACCTACCACTCACCTTGGTGATGCAATGGCTCTTGGGGTTCAACAAACAGATGGGTGGATGGGTGCAACTTTCTTCTGCACATGATTGGTTACCTTCAACACAGTGTTGTGAAGGTTTTTCCTCTGCAAGTGTATTCTCTCTCATGAGTGTTACATAGGATTTCTTTTGGACATGATTGGTATGTTTGTGTTGCAGTCTGCATTCTTGTAGTCACCTTTATGAGTTTTTTCCTGCAAATTTTTCTCTCATGAACTTTTTTGGGTTTTTTGCACACAGCTGGTATGTTTGTTTGTTGCAGTCTGCATTTCTGTAATTACCATGGTTGCTCAACAACTGTACATAGGACTCTGTTTTCTCATTGGCTATCTTCTTTTTGTTGTTATCAGACTGTTTGCACCATGCTCCAGCCAATCAAAGTTCAGGGCATGTCACTGCTGCCACTACCACCTTGGGCAATCAGACAATGCAGTTGTTTTCTTTTAGGAAGTGTGAGATTTATTTTGGGAGCTTGGCAACAACTGTGAGATTTCTTGGTGAACAGAGGAGGAGGAAGAGGTTCATGAAAAAGTTGGGCATAAATTGGAGGTTTGAGCAATTGAGCAATTCAAGGATTTGGGAGAAGGGTACAAGACAATGGGGAGAATTGACAGTGTGTTTCAATGGTGAGCTCAGATGATACACTTTTGGCACTTCCTCTTTTCCTTTCTGGCAAACTGGTGCAATGCTTGTTGTTGTCACTACCACCCACACATCCATTTCTCCATCAGCAGTTGATTCTTTTGCACTAGTGCTTGAGTTCTTGTGCAGGAATTCTCAGGAGAAATCAATGCAGATCCGACACAGATGCGCCTGAAAGGTAGGTATTACTACTGAGTTTTTGGGTTTTCCTCATTTTTATATGGTGAGTGGTTTTCTTCTCCCTGTTTTTCTCTTACATAACCTTTACATTATCAGGTCAAGGAGAAAGTGAATGGTTCCCCCAAGCTTTCATGTCCAATGACCTTCAGTGGCAACTTGAAATAACTTGTTGGCAATTATTTGACCTAACAACCTTACATATGCTTTCCTCTAATCTTCCCATATTTCCCATATTTGGAGCATGTGTTTGATATGTTTTTTCTTGGTAGCTTTTATACATGTCATCAAAATTCAAGTTCTTTCTAACTCTTGTTCATTATATCCTTTTCACTTTCTTGGGTTGTAATGTATTCATACCAAAGATTTTGTTACCATCTTTAGTATAAATTTGCAGTTTCAATTCCAACTAAACCCAATTCTAAGAAAAAACCTATAGATTCATAACCATCAGTACTTACATAAGTGAAGCTTTACTTATCAGAGGTGTTTTTCCCTTCCATTGTTGGGTCAAATTTTCAAAGCTTGATGGGTACTTGAATTCATGCACTAGGTTTACAAGTAGAGAAACCCCCAAAAATTGTTCCAAAAAATTTGACACATTACAGAATGAATGTTCCTTGGCTAATGAGTTTCCCCTTTCTCTTTCATCATCTCTTCTCTGTCAAATTGATTTTTTTATAACAATGAAAAGTAAAAGATGAAAACCATAAATTGGCTCTAAAATTTGAAAGAACTAGGGTTAAAAATTGATTACAACTAGTCACACACCAAATGTGGAACCAAAGGTTTTAAGTAGATGTAAAATTAGGAACCAAAGCCTTCGCATTGGAAAAAAAATTTTAATTGAAGTTTCAATGTTTTGGGACTTTTTTTAATTCTCTAAAAAAAATTGAAACCCATAGCTAACTTTCACTACAAGAAAAATTATCATTTGCAATTAGTTTTTGTAATTAAAAAACTCCATTTGCGTTGGATCAATAGTGGAGATTGAGCCATTGTTGATCAGATGATTAAAAAATTTCAAGTAACACTCAAAACATGACATTGGGTTGCATTTGTATTCAGATTGACATGTTGCATTTTGATGAACGTTCTGATGTTGTGACAACCCTAATACATAATTATGCATGAATATTTGGTTTACAAATAAAAACATAAAAAATGCCAAAATAGGGTTTTATGATCAATTAAACATGTTTTGCATGATTATTTCTTGCACATGTGACCTATTTTTAAAGTGAGAAATTTTGAACTTAATGAATATTTTAAAGTAGCCAAATGAATTAATAAATGAATCATTTCCCTTGCAACCCTTTGTCTCAAAATTTCAAGACATTGAAATTTTAATATGATTTTTTTATCAAAAATTAACCTAATGAACATGTAGTTGCATGAAAAAAAACATGATTTCCTTGAATAAATTTTTTGAAATCAATTTCATCATTATATGCATTCCTTTTGCATTCATTTATAAAGAATTGGAATATGGACAATTGATTGTAAATTGATTAAGAAGTCAAAAGGATTTTTATACAACATCCAACAATTATTTTAAAAATTTTAACCTTATTTTTTCAATGCCTTAAATAGTAGGAACACAATTATATACCATCATTGTACTTTATTGAACACTATGAAAATCTGAAATTGTCCTTCACAATGATTTTTCAATTAGATGCCCCTTTTTGGAACTTAATAGTGAATGAGCATGATTAGTTTGACTAACATTAGTTTGAACCCACCAAATTAAGCTCCAAAACATTTTTTTCACACATCTTTCATGTTCATATCTTGTAACATAGTCACCTATGCCAATATTTAACTAACTAAATTAATGAAATAATATAAATTCATCTTCCCTTTTATTCACACATAAACAAATCCTATTCACATTGTGACATAACAATTATATGTATTAAATTACATTTAAAAACAACACATCATTTACACTACAAGAAATGTTGTCCATTCTAATTATGTTTTTGCAACTACTATCCGAATAAGGTCAAAACCAACTTATTTTACAACCAACAATTTGTTAGTCCTACGTGTCCATGTAGTTATAACTTGTTGTAGTTGCATATGTAACTACAGGAAGGGTTGAACCAAATTCTAGTTTTAAATGCGAGTACAATTTACGACTAATGTGATTTTCATTGAAAATGTAAATGAAAAGTGAACAATGTCATCCAATTTTAATTGCATCCATCGATGGATGATAACATAGTTAGTTTTGCGATTACAATAGTATATTCTATTACATGTCTTTTAACACTTATCTTAAGCAACTAGGCTATTTTTAGTCACATGTGTCCATTACAACTATAAATGAGTGACAAATCTAGTCATTGATTTTCAAATTTCTTCTAGTGTTAATGACACATACATTGTTACATAACCCAAATGGTGTTACTGACTAAAAGTGCTTTCATGAAAAAAAAATCCTTTAACAAAGGTACATAGTGTAATGACTTTAAAGTTTTTTTGTAGTTATTGTATGTTCACACTTGCATACCTTTTTTCATTGTAATGCACATTCATGATCATGTGTCATCAATTAAAATCATATTTAAACTTTTTCCTAATAAACTTTTTGCCTTTTTTTTCCATCTTGAATCACCTCCCCTTCATTGCCAAGGGTCTTTCAAGCTTTCTTTCATTCTCTCCTTTCATCTACAAGTTCAAGTTCTCTCCCTCAAGGTCCTTTCTTTTCTGTTCATCTATTCTCCATTGTGCTTCGTATTTCTCTCTTGTTCATTTTCCTCACTTTTGCACTTGGTTTTTGTGTAAAGGACGTATTTTGCGTTTGATTTTATCATGCTCAAATTGACCTTGATGTCATCATCGCTTTGAAATTGTTGTTGCTTTGCATGTTTTGTAGATTAACCTTGTTGCCATCACACCCTAAAATAATTGTCATCCTCCACATTTTGCATATTGACCTTGTTGCCTTCACACTTTACAATTGTGCATTACTTGAATATTTTCATTTGCTTATGGATTGTCCTTTTGTGTGTTGTTTTCTTTTTTTTGTTCTTTTTTCTTACTTTCATTGTTATTTTTGTTGTAAAGCTTCAACCCACAACTCTTTGTTCATATGACAACTCCAAACTCAGTTAACATTTTCACTCCCATTTCAAGTTGGGTTGCACCTTGAAGTTTTGCACTCCTTTTTAAAACTACACCTCCATGTTGTTTCTTACAATTGAAATTGGTTAAAGTAGGTTCAAGGGATTTTTTTCTTGTTTTTTTTGTTTACTTATGTTTTGAACTTTTGTGAACGTTTTATTTCTTGCTTGTTTTTTTAGTTAAATTATTAGTTGTTTCATTTTTTTTTACTTCTTGTTTGTGTTTTGAGCTTGGATCCACTTACTTTTGTTCTTATGAAGTTGTCATAGATCACAAGCTCGTATTCTTTTGATGACTTCAGTTATGTTATTGATCAGGTTGTTATTACAAAGGTTTGTTGGAGCTAATCTTGCAACTTCAATTTTGTTTTCAAACACACATTGCAAGTCCACAATAGACACTTTAATTTAAATATGTTTTTTTACATTGCATGGATACAGGATCATGTGTGCTTTGAGTACAAATTATAACTCTCGTAACCAAGATACTTGAGCCTTGTTATGGGACATAACTGGTGACTTGAAGGATGAGATTTCACCCGCCCATAACCAATGACTATTCGAATGTCTAGGATGAATGTTGTTGTTGTTGTTATCCTCATAACCCCCTTCACCTATTTTGGCCAACCCAGTATGTAGCAAATACAAATTGTAACTTGAGACCTTTCCACCAATGGGGTGATGCCACACCATCAATTTCCACAAAGGAACCGGTTATGTTTCGAAAAGCATTCACAATGGTGGTGTATGAGATGTCACATGCCAAAATGCTAACATTGATCACACAACATTGTCATTGGACCTTTTTTCTCCTCACAAACTATACACCTATGTTTTCATAGGCATTAGTGCTATCCATTTGGGACAAATAGTGCATTTGATAGGTAGACAACAAAGAGGAAAATTCTTTGCAATATTTTGACAATAATGTCCATCTTTACTTTCCAAGAGAGGTATTCCACTAGGTCAAATAGCCTTAAGCCCCAAAATGTTCCTTCCAACTTTGACACATCCAATGTTGTGGGTGTTTCACGTCATAGTAAACATAATTGAACTAACTTAAAATTGTTGAAATTGAATTGATAGACCTAATTTTCACATGACCATAACAAAATGATTTTCCTTTCTAATCAAGGTAATATTTGAAAGAATGCATGACATATAACCTTGCACAAAACTAGTGACAATTGTTTTAGGTACAATTTCACAATTTGGTAATTGGTTATTTTGTTAGGCAATGCCTTTAGGCAAGGACTCATTCACTTTGGTCTACAACAATTTAACCTCAAGAAGTAGTTTGAATCTCATGGACAAAAATATGTGATCTTCAAACACACCCATACAAATAATACCTAGTAACTTAAAACTAGCATCAAAGATTTATTTTGGACTTAAAAGTTTTCAAAGTAAGTTAAAAGAGACAATTTTTAAAAATATTTCACTTGTTTCGCATATTTGATTTAGATTGTAATGCATCTCATTTCATTTCATTCCTACATGGTTTTGGTTTAATCAACATGTTTAATCTTCTAAAGGGGACATTAAGTGTTAAAATTTTTAACTACATGTGTCAAACATGTATTTTTTTTGTGGGTATTAAGTGAAGGATGTTTTTTCCTTGACCCTATTATTATTTAATTTTTGAATTTGCACATATTTCAGCCGCCTTAAATTTAATTATAATTTTTTGTTTGCATGCAATTTCAATATACCTATATTCATTTAAGTTTTAGTTTTAATAAGCCTAAAGTTGAAAGGAAATCAAAATTGTTCTTTCAAAGGTGGATCACTTACACAAACATATGAAATACTAATATTGGCCAATACAAGTTCAATCCTTAGTTAGTTATTGATATAACAAATGGAATAATAAAAACAAGAAAAGAAAACCTAACTTGACATGTTCATCCTTTTGTTCTTGCAATATAATATGTTTAACATCTCACATGAACATAGTAAAATGTAAATTAATTATTTAAAACCCATTCACTAGAAGAAAAACCCAAACTTATAATTGATCTATGATTTTATTTTTTAATTGCGGCAAGCAACATTTGTGACTGACATCCCTTTGGCTATGTAAGTCAAGTCACAAACAACAATAGCCATAAGTAACATGACATGAATGTTGACATCATCAAATTTCATGTCAAACCCATGGTTATTATGTACAATTTCATCCATTGACCCAATCATATGTGTATTAATATTGTTTGCAACTATGTTGTGTTTATTTTGGTAACCAATACTAATCTACCACCTACATAAATAATTCATGTTGCAATGCGGCAAAATATTCATTTCTAAAAATATTATTTTATAAAATATAAATAAATTTGCGTTGTCCATATCAAAAGGTCACAATGTTGCGATGTGGTGCATGATGATTTGATGATCTTATTTATGATCTTGTGGCCAAGGATGGTTCACATGGTTTTGAAATTGACAAATTAGGTGTTACCACATGGCACAATATGGATTTAATTTTTTAAAAAAATTTATTAGGTATCTTACATAGGTAGGTAAGCCTACCTAAATAACTAAGTGGGTTTGAGCTAGGTAGGCCTAGGCTAAGTAAGTTTTTGAAAAAGATGATATTATTTCATCTTGTAAACAATCATAAATCCTTATTCAATTTTGTTGAAAATTAATTTTACAAAATAAAAAATGTAAAAAAGGTAAATTTCAAAAATAATATTACCTCACAAATGTCTCTCTTTAGCCATTATTTGATCAATTTATTTTTTATTATTGCATCTTCAAATAGTTTTATCTTTTTTCATCTCGATTAAATAATTTGACGAATATGTATGTTTCAAATGTTTAGGTTTTTTTCTCTCTTTTGAAAGATGAATATTTTAAAAGAACACTTAGGAAGAACATTGAGGAGAATAATATATCTTTCGTTTTTTGGTCATTAAATTTTATGATTTATGAAGCAAAACAAAAGTAAAGAAAAGATTGAATACCATGCATACTGTTGAAACAACTCCATCATTGTTGTTTCCACATTCTACATGTAAAAGACATTTTTAAATTTTAACCTTTTGCATTGACATTTGTTCCTTTGTTAACAATCTTTTGAACAATGTTAGTATATTCAAATGAAACCTAATTAGACAAGACATGTTCATATGTCAATGACATGACATGTTGAAATTACTTTTATAAATGAATTTCACTCAAAAGGTAATAATGACATGATGCAATGTGTAACATGCAATAATTTTTCATTATTTGCATCAAGACTAAAATCATTAAAAAAAAAGGCAAAGACAAATATCCTTGTGGAACAAGAATTTTTTTTGAATTTTTTCAAAATGAAAAACATTGATTCAATCCTATATGAAATTGATTTATGAACAACATTGCAATGCAACTTGAATTGAATTTAAAATAAATTTAAATGTAATTTAATTTAATTCAATTTCCTAAATTAAACTCAAATACATTAATTTAAAAATTTCAATTCAATTTCAATTCAATTTAACATTTGAATTAAGATTCAATTGAGTTGAGTTCAAACTTAATTAGAGAAAAATTGGATGCAAATTGCTAGAAAATGTATTCAAAATCTTATTGTGAATATGATGTTGAAAAAAATAATTTAAGACACAAATATGAAAAAACACCTTTCCATACATCTTCACTTGAGAATGAGTTAAACAAATTCCAATTTGAAATTGTCCAATGTGTGATAACTTATGAAACCTAAACCAATTGTGATGAATCATCACTAAAATTTTGATTATCATCATCACTAGAATAATGATAAATTATTGAAAATTAGATGAAAATATAATAAAATAAAATAAAAAAGTTGATTGTCACGCATAGTGTAGTGCATAGCAATGTGGAACCCAAGTATTTTGATGAGTAAATATTGAATTCACTTGACACAATTCCACAAGATTTAGGTTCAAGTGTTGGTTTTTTATAAAATAATTATTAAGTAACCACATAACCATGTGAGCAAATGGGCAAATTGATTGACAATTCTACTATGCAGGAAGGTAGTCTATTTATTTTGTTTCTTCAGATCTCCCAAAGAGTAGCACCCCCATCCTAATCTTCATATTGGAAAGCCCTCCATGAGTAAGTGCATCAAGGTGGTTTCATAACGTTTAGAAGTGCGATGTAAGAACTAATGAACATTGAGCAGTTCTGTTATTAAAAACTCAATAAAAATTTTAAAAAAAGTTTTAGGGAAGTTAATGCATGCTTTTGGTACTGTTGGCAAGCCTTTGATGAATAGAGTTTGATGGAGGTTATTTTCTAAGCTTTAGACCTAAGGTGTGAAATATTGAATTTTAAGTAAGCCATTTGAAGGTGCATCGGTCGTCCTTTCAAAAATTCATATTACAATATCTGTTCACGACCATAGGCCACACTAGCATAGCTCTACACTCAATGGGTGAATCATAATGGTACATACATATGGGGATTGATTTTTCTTCTTTCTTCCAAGAGCAAACAAGAGAAGAACTATCTCAATTGGTGCACACACTCATATGAAGGGATATTGAGAAGAACATCAATGACCATCATAGTTAATAATAATTATCATATAGGGCAACCAATGAGGTGGGGCACTAGGAGCCCAAGATATTTTGAGGAATTCTTCCTTTGAGGAGAGGTAGAGGGGAAGATTTCTAGGGTTAAAGTTTGTTTGCTCAAATTTACTCATCAAAAACTTTTCTATCCTCCAGTTAACCTAGGTTTGGTGTCGAAATAGTAGGGACCACCTGAAATAGAAGTATAAGAGCAACTCCACCAAGTGCTCACTATGTGGACCTGCACAAGAAAATTGGGTGAAGAAAAGTCAAAACATGCTCGTTTGATTCAACAAGAAGAGGGCTTTTGCCCCAGTTTAGAAGAGGATGATGATGCTGAGGCTGGTAAAAGGCTTGCTGTTGATTGGCTAGAGAGTCTGATTGCTCCAGGTGGGTTGCTATCTCGCACCAATTTGCAGTCTTAGTTTAAGACTTATGGTTGGGGTTGAAGAGAAAAGTAAATAACTAAACTTGGATGTGAGAAACATTTTGGCTATTGGTCAGATATTCTTACCTATTGAGTATCCTTTGCGTACTTTGTCTTGTGCAAGACTGAAGTGATTTTGACAAATAGTTGTTGGAGGACAAATATTTAAGGACTTTTAGGCTTTTAGTCAGGTTTGCAGTCTTAGTTTCAGACTTACGGGTGGGGTTGAAGAGAAAAGTAGATAACTAAACTTGGATGTGAGAAACATTTTGGCTATTGGTCAGATATTCTTACCTATTGAGTATCCTTTGCGTACTTTGTCTTGTGCAAGATCGAACTGATTTTGACAAATAGTTGTTGGAGGACAAATATTTAAGGACTTTTAGGCTTTTAGTCGGGTTTGCAGTCTTAGTTTCAGACTTACGGGTGGGGTTGAAGAGAAAAGTAAATAACTAAACTTGGATGTGAGAAACATTTTGGCTATTGGTCAGATATTCTTACCTATTGAGTATCCTTTGCGTACTTTGTCTTTGTGTGCAAGACCGAACTGATTTTGACAAATAGTCGTTGGAGGACAAATATTTAAGGACTTTTAGGCTTTTGGTGGGGTCTCAGTCCTTGAGATGGAAACAAGGAGGAAGAGTAAGCGTGTACGGAAGGAAGACACCAAGTACGGACTAACTTTTTCTTCTTTTGGAAAGTTCTTCACTTTAGTGAGTAGTTTCCGTATTATGTTTTAAAAATAGCCGCCGTGGATTCTTCTAAATCTAATTAAATAAATGAATTTAATTATTGATTTAGAAGAATTAAATCATGCGACTGGTGGGGATTTGGGTCCCTAAGTAGTTCCCTTTCCTCCTTGTGGCCTGCCTCTTTTGGGCGGTTTGCTTGCCTGGACTTTGGTCATTGCCCCTTGTTTCTTTTTCTCTCCTTTTCTTGGGTGCTTTCTTTTTTATATAAAAGGTTTGGCCAGGTTTCATCATTAAACTACTTGTGTTTGCCCCATACATGCTTGGTAAAACCTAAAATCATACATGCATGTATATTATTTTAAGGCAATAATAAGTTTTTATAACATAAAAGAAAAAAAATAAAAAAAATAAATTAATTAAAAATTAATTTCATTATGCTTTTTTTGTTATTAACATAAAAGCCTTATTGAAGTTTTAAACATAATTTAAAACATTTATATCTCAAAAAAGAATTTCATATTAAAATTTTAATTTATTTAAAAATTGACATGTTTTATTTTAATTAATTTTTTCATAATCTTTCAAATCAATTTTTTAAGAATCTCATTTTAATAAGATTTAAAGGAATTGAAGCTAATTATTTGTATGTTTATCAAACAAATTTCATTTAAAAAATTAGTCATATGAATTTTTTTTACATTTCATAGTGATATGAAACCTCATGATACAAAAAGACAAGTGACAACCCAAAAAGAAATAAAAATGACATAAAAACATGATTAAATCAGTTACCCAACACTCATATTTTGAGAAGAAACCCAACAAGTAAATGGGTAGACTTCCAAACAACCCAATTGAACCATCTGGACATTTGGATCTTTAAATGGATGGGTGCACCCAGAATCTACACATGCAGGTCCATTAGCTTGGGGCAATAATAAATAATTAAATAAAGGAAAAACACCCGGCAAGGTTAATTTTTAACCTTTGTGAGTCTCAAAAACAGCATTTAAATAAAGGAAAAACACCCGGCGAGGTTAATTTATAACCTTTGTGAGTCTCAAAAAACAGCATTTATAGTCAAACTCATGTGTAGTGTGAAAGATATGCCCATTTCCAAAAACAAAAAGTGGAGGAGGGGCAGTGGGCACATGTGCCCAAAACTCGTGTGTATTGTATAAATAAGAAAGAGCTTGTTGGGCAGGTTCATTGATAACTGAAAAAACTCTCACCAAGCAAAGCCATAAATCAAATCTCCAACTTTTCTCCAAGCTCCCAAAAGCATTAAAAGCCAAATATTTATTCTGGAGGGGTGGCACTGGCTGGAGGGCGGGCAAAGGGGGGGCGGGAGGGGTGTTTATAGTTAATACTAATTATTAAATTATGGGAATTAAGTCAAACTAAAAATGGGTAACACCCATAAAGCATCCAACACATCCCTCTTTGAAGTGTCCTATCCCCACCCGCCCCCCCAAAAAAACACTTCCTTATTCAATAAATACCTTCTTATTCAAATGCATGTTACTCCAAAACTAATTTCCCAACCCCCACCCATAAATCCATAAACCCCCCCCCCTCCCCCCCCCCCCCCATAAGTTAAACACCAAAACCCCAAA
>Ga0116231_10002651_pt1 | contig 37417 bp, 31 predicted proteins | sample S1TSphgellanicum_2_FD_89695 | JGI IMG/M metagenome (GOLD analysis project Ga0116231, IMG submission 89695) | Host-associated microbial communities from peat moss isolated from Minnesota, USA - S1T2_Fd - Sphagnum magellanicum MG | ecosystem: Host-associated > Plants > Peat moss > Unclassified...
CGCGCACTTTAGCCCCGTCCGTCATGAGATAGATATCGACATCGGCATGGGTCTTCTTGCTGTGGGTCTCTACGACGCGCGTCCAGCCGGGATCTTGGAGTTGCTTGCGGATGGCCGCGACGTCCGCAGGCCGATAGACGTCGTCGCGATCGAAGGTGAAGCTGCGAACGTAGATCCCCTGCAAACCCTTGATCACGGCGATCGCAGCGGCATCCTCTGCGTTGCTCGAGTCCATGAAGCGGGATGCCATGCCGAGCAGGGACGGATCCATGGTGATCACCACCGATTCCGCAGCCTTGTCGGCGAGATCCCTGAAATCCGGCAGCGCGAGCCGAGGCTCCGCGGCGGCCGAGACTAGTCGTGGCAACAACAAGGCGAGGCCGATCAGTGCGTGAACCTTTTTCATGGAACCTTTCTCATGGAACCCTTAGTCATAACTGGTCTTCCGATTCAGACCGGACGGTAAGATAGGCCAGATCCAGCTTTTGATTCGTGACACGCAAGGCTGCGAAAACCTGTTGGCGTGCCGCGAGTCCGGCGAGGCGCTCCTGCGACTCGCTGGCGCGATGGCGAATCCCGAGCGCGAGCAGCACTGACGCGGCTAGCCCCGCGGACAACCACCAGTTCGCGGCCACCCGTCGCCGCGGCGTATGGCAGTTCGGCGCCGGCGGCGGTGTCGCGGCCGCCACGCGTCCCAGCAGACGCGCCGAAAATTCCTCGCCAGGCGACACTGGGCGCAAGGCTTGCCGCAGCCGGTCTTCGAGATCCTCGCTCATATCGTCGTCAGGCCGCAGCGTGCGCGCAACGCCGCGAGCGATCGTTTCAGGTGACTTTTCACCGTATTGATCGGCATCTCGAGGGTGCGCGCGATGTCGACGGGATCCAGGTCTTCTTGATAACGCAGCAGGAGCACCGCCCGCGCGGGTGCGGCGAGCTCCGCGAGCAGCCCCTGAAGCTGCCTTTTCAACAGCGGATCGGCGTCTTCGTCCGCACCGAACATCGAGGTCTCCTCGCCCAGCGGCAGCATTTGGAACCGTGCGTCGTGCCGCAGCTGGTCGATCGCGCGGTTGGCGGTCACCTGGCGCAGCCAAAAGCGCAAATGTTCCTTCGATGCGATCGAGCCGATCTTGGCGCCGAGTTGCATGAACACCTCCTGAGTCAGATCTTCCGCCGCTTCGCGCTTGCCCAACATGCGCAGGGCGATACTATAGACCGCACGCTGATGTTCGCGGATCAGCGCGACCAGCGCCGCCGTATTCCCGGCACGCGCCTGCGCGAACTCGTCATCCGCGCTCATCGGCGCCCGGACTCACAAGCTTGGCATCACGGCACTCGGCGGGTTCGTCGCTTCGGTCACGGCACTCACCGCCGGCAGATGCAGCCGACGCTCGAGTGCCGGCAAGCTCGCGAGATCGATCGAGCCTGTGATGTTGATGATCGTGAGCTGGCGGGGCTCGCTCGAGATCAGAGCGAAGCCCTTGGTGCGATCATTGTCCATCATGACGTAGACGTCCACTTGCTCGCCCGTGTTGCGATCGTGAGACTGCAACAGGGGGGTCCAACCGTGGCCGTCGAGCTGGCGCCGGACCGGCTCGATATCCGCGGCTGAATAGGCGGCATCGCGGCTGAATTCAAAACTGCGTACCCGGATCGAGTCGATGCCGGCAAGCAGCTGTTTGGCACTGAGCGCATTCGGGTCCTTGTCGTCGATCAGGGCGCCGGCCGTATGCAGCAGCCAGGGACCCAGGCTGATATTGACCGTGTCGGATGCATTGTGGGCAAGAGACTGCAAGTCGGGCAAGTCGAGCCGTGGGCTTTGTGCGGCGGAAATCATAGGCATCACAGTCATCGGCAGCAGAAGAGCGGCAAGGGCGAGTTTGCGTAGGGGCTTGTTCACGTGGGTCTCCAGGGCGAGTTGCAAGGGGTCCGATCAGTCCGTTCAGGAGTAATACGAACGAGCAGGGTCGGCGGGGTGCACGGATCGGCTGCGCAATCAAGCTGTCTCAAGAGCTCCGCGAGCGCAGGTCGCCCTGCGAGAACTGATCGGCGGCGCGCAGTCCGGAACGCAAAGCCGCTTCCCGCGTCTCGATGCGGAAGGTCAGCGCTGCGCAAGCTGAAATAGTCATTCGCGAGTTCGGCGCGCAGCGCTTTGAGTTCGCGCGCGCAAGCGCTACTCCAGATCAATCGCGAGCACAATTCCTCTATGAACCGGTCGGCGGCGGGCGTTTACTCTCGTGATTTCTGGGGCACGTCGTCCAAGATCTCGTAATAATCCGACTTATAGGCGACGTAAATGTGCTCCTCGATCGAGAGGCTCGTGGGTAAATCCAACGTGCCGGCGGTGATGCTGATGACGTCGCCATCGAGGTAGCGCCAAAAGAGATTGCCGCCGCAGCGGTTGCAAAATCCACGCTCCGCCGCCTCTGAGGATCGATACCAGACCAGAGAATCCTGCGTGACCAGGGATAGGGCCTGCGCTGGAACGCTGGTCATGGCAGCGAAGTGGCCGCTGGTCTTGCGGCATTGCGAACAATGGCAAGCCACGACTAGGCGCAAGGGACCGCGAACCTCATAGCGCACGCCGCCGCAGAGGCATGAGCCTGTTTGAACGTCCTTCGCGATCATGGGAAATACCCTCTTTCATTTGCCGGGTGGCGAGGATCCTGGCCACGCCCGGGCTTTTGCGGGGTCAAGTCGGAACTCAATCCGTGTCCTTCGACTGGTCTTCGCGGCGGGTTTGCGAACGAAGCATTTCGAGCGCCCTCTCTATGATGATTCGATCGGCAACCCATCGGCGACCGCAGTATAACGCCACTGCGGTCAGAGCTTCGCGCGTGCCGTGTCGCGCTGTTGCCATTCGAGGCGCGCCGCGGATGCGCACAGGAAGATGCAGGCACTGACGCAGGCGAGGGCGGCAGGGAGAGCGATCGGACCGAGACGATCCATCAGCAAACCGACGGTCGGGGGTCCGAGAATCGTGCCGACGCCGTAACATGCGAGGAAGGCGGCATTCGCGCTCACGAGCGTGCCGGCGTCGAATCGCTGTCCGAGAATGGCCAGACCCAAGGTGTAGGTGGCGGTGGCGATGCCGCCGGAGAGAAACACGATTACCCAGAGCGCCGGCGATCGGGCCAGCAAGGCCATGGACACCATGCAAACGAGGGCTCCCGCGCTCGTTGCGAGCAATACGTTTCGTCTTGGGTTGCGATCGGCAAACCACCCTATCGGGTAAGTGAGCAAGACCTGGCCCCAATAGAAGAGCGGCAATGCGAAAGCGGCTGCGCGAAAGGACCACTGGTTCTCGATCGCATAGACCTGCATGAGGCTCCAGGGGACCATCTCGAGAACGCCGGAGAGCAGCGCGACGGTAAGGAGCAAGGGCGCTCTCGCAAATGCGTGCCGCAAGCGTTCCTCTCCCCCGAGTCCGATATCGGCGGCCTCTTTCGGGATCAGGAGGATCGGGACACAGCCGATGGCCATGGTCGCCGAAGCGGCGAGATACGGGGCGTAGCCCCGGTACCCGATGAGTGCGTAGACGCCCGCACCGAGTGCGTAGCCGATCGCCGGGAGAATCCCATACAGCGAAGTCACTCGGCCGCGCGACCTTTCGGTGGAAAAGACGTTGAGCCACGACTCGGTGATGAGCGAGAAATGGCCGAGCGTTGCGCCGCTGACGATCTGCAGAACGATCCAGGCCCAGTCGTAGGGGAGCAGAGGAAACAACCAGACACAGACGACGTCGGCCGACATCCCGAACAAGAGCGCGGGCTTGGCGCTGACGCGACCGACGATACGTGTGTAGGCCGGTGCGGCAAGGAGAAACGGCAGCGCCCAGATGCTCGTTAGAATTCCGATGACGAGCGTGCTGCTGCCGCGCGCGAGACAGTTCGCGACGATCGCAGGAGTAAGGATGCCCCAGGAAGCGCTGGCGCACACATTGCTGATCAGCAGCAACACGAGATAGTAGTGAGGTCGGCCCGCAGAGCGAACCGAACTGTCATTCTTCATCACATCTGCGTACCCGAGCTGGTTGCTTCGCGTGCAATCGCAGGGTAAAACCTCAAGCTCACTTGAGGTCAAGTACATGCCCCGAATGACACCGGAACAATGCGATCGGCCTCTGTCTGCCGGGCAGGTAGCCGTCCGCAGCGCCGTGGCCGTCTCGACCATCCATTTTTACGAAGCCCAGGGACTGATAAAGAGTTGGCGTAGCGCGGGAAATCAGCGGCGCTATGGCCGGGACGTTCTGCGCCGCGTCGCCGTGATCAAAGTGGCACAGCGTCTTGGGCTGCCGCTCGCCACGATCCGGACAGCGATGGATTCCCTGCCCGGCGGCCGAACCCCGACCGCATCGGACTGGCAGCGCCTGTCGAAGGAATGGCGCGCGGATTTGGAGCGCCGGATCGCGGCACTGAAGAAATTGAGCCGTGAGCTGGACGGCTGCATCGGATGCGGGTGCCTGTCACTCAAGATTTGTCGACTGCGCAACGCCTGGGATCACCTCTCCGAGGAAGGGAGCGGTCCTCTCCTGCTCGACCCGCCGGTGAACGTATGAAGGGCTCGGTCGGGATGTTCGTCCGTGTGCGCTGGCGGCTTGCGGCGTACGGGGTTCACACGGGCCGCGTCGGACTGCTATGCTAGAAACACTAGATGCGGGGTGCCCGGATGAATGCCACGAAGAAAATCGTGTTCACCCTGTTTCAGCCGGCGACGCTCGCGCTGATCGTCTTGTTCTGGGCCTTCGCTCCTGCTTCGTTGCTCGACAAAGCCTGGATCATTACCGCGATCAGCATCGGCACGCTGGTCTTGGTGCAAGCGCTGGAGTTTATCAACGAGCGGCATACGGGTTGGCGTCTCGATCGCCGCGAGTTTCTGACCGACCTCTTTTATGTCGGTCTGTACTTTGCGGTGATTGCGAAGCTCGAAACCAAGCTGGCGGAAGAGCCCTTGGCCTCCGCCAAACAGGCACTCGGCATCACCACCGTCTGGGCCATGCATCTGCCCTTCGTCGCGCAGGTCGCCCTCGCGCTGTTCGTGATGGAATTCGGGCAATACTGGCTGCACAGACTGATGCACAATTCGTTTCTGTGGTGGACCCACGCTCCGCATCACCATATCACGCAGCTGAATGCGGCGAAGGGTTTGGTGGGCAACCCTCTCGAATTGTTCTTGGTTTCCCTCAGCGTGATCGCGGTTTTTGACTTGCCTCTCAACGCCGTTTTCTGTGCGTACAACCTAACCGGCGCCATTGCCGCCTTCGCTCACGCCAATGTTCGTTTCTACACCCCCCGCTGGTATTCGTACTTGTTCACGACGGTGGAGCCCCATAGCCTGCACCACACGGTCGGCTTCAATGAAACCCGTTGCAACTATGCCAATGCCTTGATTCTCTGCGATCGCATGTTCGGTACGTTTCGCCAGGGCGAAGCGAGCGTCGTCGGCCAAGAGGAACGCAAGCGATTGTTGATCTCGCAACAATTCATGTTCCCGTTTCGGCCTTTGATGGCCATGATCAGAGGGAACCAGGACAAATCGGCGCCTCCCGTTTAACGCACGCCCTAGCCCCGACGCCCGTGAGGAGGCCGAAGAAGCCCAGGCACGTCGAGAAGAGGATCCCGATGCAGCAATGCCGGAGGCTTCTGATAAGTAATGCTGTTGACGACGCTCAGCTCAACATGTGTGTATTGCGATCGTCACCACGCAGGATTCCGGCGGCCGTACCCTGATTGCCCGCATCAGACCCAGCGGAAATCGTTGACCGGGCAGGGAGAGCCTGCGGCAGCGGCATCATAGGTATTTGTCGAACCACGCGAGCGTACGCGCGAGCGCATCTTGGGCATTCTTGGGGTCGCGCAGGCCATGGCCCTCGCCGGGGTAAATCATGATTCCGGTCGGGACCCCCAAGGCCTTCAAGGCATGCCAAAACTCTTCGGTCTGTGGCGCCGGGCATTCGATGTCGCGTTCGCCGACATAGGCGAAAGTCGGCGTATGGACGTTCTTGATGAAATCGATCGGCGAGGAGCGCGCGTACGCCGCCGGATCGTCATACACTGAAGCACCGAAATAGGGTTGCATCCAGGCGTTGATGCCGTTCTCGCCATAATACGACAGCCAGTTGCTCAAACCGGCCGCCGCGACCGCGGCCTTGAAGCGGTTGGTCTGCGTGACCGCCCACATGGTCATGAAGCCGCCGTAGCTGCCGCCCGTCAAACCGAGCCGCGCCGTATCGATCGGCGCCGCCTGTGCTGCGGCATCGATGCCGGCGAGGATATCGCGCAGGTCGCCGTAGCCGAAATCGCGAACGTTGGCGGCGGCGAAACGCTCGCCTTGGCCGAAGCTACCGCGGGGGTTGGGATAAAACACCGCCCATCCGCGCGCGATCATCGCCGGGCGCAAACCGGGTCCGGCGAACGAGGGTATCGAGGCCGCCGCAGGCCCCCCATGGACTACGGTGATCATCGGGATTTTCCCGCTGATATGCAGCGGCAACAACAACCAGCCTTGGACGTCGAACCCGTCGCTATGCCAGGAAATGCTGCGCACCTCGAAGGGCGCGGTCAAACCAGCATTCGCATGCGTGAGGTCGCGCCACTGGCCCACCGGGCCTACGCCGATCTCCGGCGGCGTGGTGTACGACTCATGGGCGACCGCCTGAATATCCGATGGGCAATCCGACGTCGCGGCAGTGCCCGCGCCCTGCAATGCCGCCGTGCCGCTCCACAGCACCCGGGGCTCCGCCACCGAATGAGCGTCGCCCAAGTCGACGATCTGCTCCTGAGCCCCCGCGAGCAGCGTGGCGCGCAGCGTGCCACGGCAGCTCCAAGCCAGCGATGTCGCCGATGCGCGCAGCGCGGGCGTCACATCGAGGGCTGTACCGCCTTCGAGGCCCAGGCTATAGACGTCGCCGCCGGTCGAGCCGAAATCGCTCATGATTCCCGCAATGAAGGCCACGGTCTTGCCGTCGGGCGCGACCTGCGGATCGGCGAGCTGTTGCTGCGGATCGACGGGCGAGTACAGCAAGCGCGCCTCGCCGCGCGTGCTGAACGCGTACAACTTCGCAATCCACCAGTGGCTGTCGCCGTCGCCGGGCGCTGCCGTGCCGACGAAACCCTCCCCGCCTGGACGCCAGTCGTATTGATAGACGAACAGATTCGCGGGCGAGGCCCATTGCAGCTTGCCTTCCGCGAGCGTGCCTATCCTTTGCTCGGCCGGCGCCGCGTCAATATCGCCTGCGATCGCCGCACCCGCTTCGGTCGCGCCGACTTCCTTGCGCGCATTCTCGATGGCGAGCATGGCAAGCGTGCCGGTGCCGCCGTATTTCAGGTCCGAGAGGGTGCCGCTGAACGCGAGCAAACGCATTGGCTTCGTGCCGCGCGGCCCGACATCGTAGACCGCATAGGCGTGGCTGCCTGGTGCACGCAGTGCGAAACTCAAATGCTTGCTGTCCGGACTCCAGGCCGGCGAACTCGGCCAGCATTGGGGCACGCGGCCGCAGGGGAGCGGCACGCGAACTTCGGCGCTATCTGCAACGCGCCGGATGATGAGATCGCGCAAGTCCGGGTAATTGCCGCCCAGCGGCGAGTCCCCCTCGACCGACGCCACATACGTCCCGTTCGGTGCGATCGCGACCTGCAGATACCGATGGACCAGTCGCTCGGGCGCAGCGGCGCGCGCTGCAGCCGGCGCCGCGGCGGCGGCGGCGATAAAGAGACTCACGACGGTCTGCAGCGCCTTGCGCTTGGCTGGCCCGGTCCTTGTCATCGCTAAAGAGGATCGCGGTTGCATGAAACTTTCGCTCGCTTTCTTGGCAAGGTTCGACATGGTTTTAAGCCCGCGCAGCGGCGCCGGTGTGGCGGCGCAATTGTGCCCCACGACACAGTCCCGCATTTCGGGGCAACATATTATCCGGCGGAGGCGTGTGAACGGAACTTTGCTGAGCTAGTCCCGGGTCAGCGCACCGAAGAACGCAGCCAAATCCCTCGCGACCGCCGTGGGTTCCTCAGCCGGCGCAAAGTGCCCGCCGCGAGGAAACACGGTCCAGCGCTGGATATTGTAAACGCGCTCCAGGTACGCGCGCGGCGGCTCGCCTTCCGGCACGGTCTCGTGCGCAAAGACACCGAAGGCTGTGGGCACACCGATGTAGCTGCGCTCGACCGGAAAGCATCGATTATCCCAATAGTCCCGCATCGACGACGTGATGGTCTGCGTCGCCCAGTACAAGGTCAGGGTCGCACAGAGAAAGTCTCTGGATGGCGTCACATCGCTCCAGGAATGCCACTTCTCGCCAAGATAAGCGGCGAGTCCCACGGGAGAGTCGTTCAGCCCATAGCCGACGGTCTGTGGCTTCGTGGACTGGATCGCGCTGTAGCCCCGCTCGGTCGCTTCCCAGGCACGGTTCACGGCAAGAAATGAGCGCTCGACATCGGACAGTGCCGAGTCGTCGACGATCGGTGCGAGGCCGGACTCCAAACTCGTGAGGTAAATTCCGATCACGGATTCTGGATGGTCTGATGCCAAGATCGTGCTTACCCCAGCGCCAAAGTCATAGCCACCCGCTGCGTAGCGGGCATAGCCAAGCGCGGACATGAGTCGGTGCCACCGTTGCGCAACGAATCGGTAGTTGACACCGACCTGGGCCGGACGGGGGGAGAATCCGTACCCGGGCAAGGAGGGCACGACGACGTCGAAGTCTTGCAGCATGGGCAGCATGTCGACATAGTCGAGGAAGCTGCCGGGCCAGCCGTGCGTGAGGATCAGAGGCAGCCCACGACCTGAAGCCGCACGCTGATGTATGAAGTGCGTGCCGTCCCAAGTGAAATGGTTCAGCGTGTTGAGTCTCTGCTCCCAGACTCGCCAGTCGAACTCCACGGCCCAGTAGGCCACCAGCTGCTGCAACCAGTCCAACTCCGTGCCCTGACTCCAGCCGACGCCGGGCACCTGATCGGGCCATCGGGTACGGCGCAAGCGCATCCGCAGGTCATCGAGCACTTCGCCCGGGACATGAATTCGCAATGGCTCCATCAGGACTCCTTGCACCGTCTGCGCCACGCGACACATTCCAGATACCGACCCCAAGGACTTAGGATGCGCCAGCACTTACGAGGGGACTACGGAATGCGACAGGCGACGGCATTGACCAGGGCGGCGGTATTGACAAACGCGGCGTCCTTGATAACGACGGCGGCATTTTGCTGGTTCGCATCGACAGCGATATCCGCGTATGCAGGCGTCAGCAACAGCGCCGGCATCTCCACCAGTTCCGCGGCGTCGAGCGCAGAAGTCACCGCACCCGTCAACGGCGAGATCAGCTTCTCGGCTGCGAGCTTCGCTGTCAAGCAATCGACCGGCTCCGTGTCCGTTACCGTGGTGCGCACCGCTGCCGATAAAGGGGCCATGTCGGTGACCTACTCGACCGAGAATGAAAGCGCCGTTGCCGGCACGAATTATACCGCTGCGAAAGGCATACTGAAATGGGCCAGCGGTGACAAGGTCAGCAAGACCTTTACGATCCCGATCAACACCAGCAAGGTCTTTAATGGCACGAAGTATTTCGTGGTCAAGCTCGTAGCTGGCGCCGACACCCTCCTCGGCGCGCACCCGACCACCAACGTGATCATCACCGGCGATGACGGCTTCGTCGGCTTCCCGGATAACCTGCCGCCGGCCGGCTCCTCCGGTACTGACGCGATACCAGCGGGTGCGGGCCTCGAGGATACCTCTCACCCGACGCACGTGATCGGCGACGGCACGCCGTCAAGCTGCACGAGTGCAGCGCTCGTGGCGGCTGTGAAAGCAGGCGGCATCATCACCTTCAAGTGCGGATCTGAACCGGTCACGATCGCAATGACCGAGACCGCTCAACTGTTCAATAACGGCTCACCCAAGACAGTGATCGATGGCGCGGGCTTGGTCACGCTGAGCGGTATGAAGCAGCGGCGCATCTTGTACATGAATACCTGTGACGAAAGCCTCGTATGGACCACCCCGCAGTGCAATGACCAGGAGTATCCGCAACTGACCGTGCAGAACATCACGTTCACCGACGGCAATGCCAGCGCAGAGGCCATGCCGGAGGGCGGAGCCATCTTCGCAGAGGGCGGCCGCCTCAAGGTAGTCAACTCACGGTTCTTCAGTAATAGCTGCGCCAGTACCGGCGCCGACATGGCGGGAGGCGCAATCTACGCGACTCTACAGTACCAAGGGCTGCCCCTCTATGTCGTGCACTCCACCTTCGGCGGGGAGTCAACCCTCGGTAACATCTGCTCCAACGGGGGTGCCCTCGGCAGCATTGGTGTGTCTTGGACCGTGGTCAACACGCTCATTGATTACAATCACGCCGTGGGTAACGGCGGCAACCCCGCGGCCAGCGGGACGCCCGGGGGCGGGAGCGGCGGCGCCATCTACAACGACGGCAATACCATGGTGCTCACGATCGACGGGTCGCAGCTGAACTCCAACCAAGTCAACACCTACGGTTCCGCAATCTTTTTCGTTTCGGACAACCTCACCGGCAGCGTCGACATCACCGATTCGACGATCATCGGCAACATCGGCGGTACCTGGTACGACAAATACCCGCAGATCTCGGCCGAGCAGAGCACGCCGATCACGGTGAAAAATTCGACGATCGTCAATTGAGCCGGGGCAGCAAGCTGCGTAATTGAAATCTCCGCCGATTCGTGCGAGCTTAAGCGACAAACCTATAAAAGATTTAGGGGATTTGGGATGAATAAGCTTGCCACGGGTTGGCTCGCGTGCTTGGTGCTCGCGGCCGCATTGACGAACGCCACGGTCCAGGCCGGTACTCCTTATCCGCGTCCGGGGACGGTCGCCGCCGTCGATCTCGGCGAACTCAGCTCGCAGGATGCGCCGCAACTCACCGTCACGATCGCGTTGAGCTTGCCTAAACTTGCCGAGGCGGAAAGTTTGTTGCAAGCGCTGAGTACCAGGGGAGACCCGCAGTACCATCGGTTTCTGACGACCGAGCAATTCGTCGCCCGCTTCGCACCCGCCGAGAGTGACGTTGCCCAGGTGGTCGCCAGTCTCGGCAAGTATGGACTGGCCGCCGAGCGGGCGACCGCCACGACGCTGCGCGTCACGGGTTCGGTGGCCGACATGGAACGTGCTTTTGCGGTCAGCCTGCATAGCTACTCGGTGCCGGCCCACGACGGCGCAGCGAGCTACTCGTACCACGCCCCCACGAGTCGTCCGACCGTTCCCGCCGAAATCGTCAGCGCGGTTGCGGCAGTGGCGGGCCTCGATACCCGCCCCATCCTGCGGCCGATGCACCGCACGCTCCCGTCCGTTGTTGACCGGCGCCCCGCCGTGAAGCCGTCGGGCACGGGCAATCCTTTCGGCTCCCTCACGGTGAGCGACTTTACGGCGCATTACGACGTGAAGCCGCTGTATTCGCGTGGCCTCTACGGTAAGGGACGCACGCTCGGCATCATGACCTTTGCCGCCCTCACGCCGAGCGATGTGTTTGCCTATTGGAAGGCGGTGGGTCTGACGGTCGACCCCAAGCGCCTGCACATCGTCAACGTCGACGGCGGCCCGGGTGCCCCAAGTGACGACTCCGGTTCGATCGAAACGACTCTCGACGTGGAGCAGTCGGGCGGCATCGCGCCTGCGGCGAAGATTCTCGTCTACCAAGGTGCGAATACGAACCAGGCCTTCGTCGACGTGTTCGCCGCAGCGGTGGATGCCAACCAGGCCGAATCGCTGTCGATCAGTTGGGGTACCTGGGAGTGGTTTTACAACCTCGAGAACGGCGCGGTCACCGACCCCGAGACCGGCCGCACCGTAAGTTCCTTGCAGGCGATCCATGAATTACTGGTGCGCGCGGCGCTGCAGGGTCAGTCGGTGTTCGCCGCGGCCGGCGATGGGGGTGCCTATGATCTCAACGACGATCTCGGCTGCTACGGACCGTATTCGCCCAAGCAGCCGTATAGCTGCAGCGCCACCCTGAGCGTCGACTATCCGGGCAACGATCCGGCGATCACCTCGGCCGGCGGCACGACCTTGGCGGGCAAGCAATCGTTTTGCCTGAACTCGGCCTGTACCCCGCCGTACTACGATATCGACATTGCGCATGAACAGGTGTGGGGATGGGACTATCTCACGCATTACTGCGATGCAATTGGCTATCCCACACCCATCGCCTGCGGCACCTTCGCCGTGGGCGGCGGCGGCGGGGTGAGCGTCCTTTTCGAGAAGCCGCCGTATCAATACTTGGTCAGCGGCCCGCAGCTCAGCGAACCCGACCAGTTGTACCGAGCCGGTACGGGAATTGGGACCGACGACGAAGTCGGGACCTACTATGCGCTGCCCGCCTACTATGCGGGACGTAACGTCCCCGACGTCTCCTTCAACGCCGACCCGGATACGGGTTATGTCATCTACTACACCTCGCAACCATCCGGTGAGTTCGGCCTGGATACCTACTACGGCGGTACCAGCTTCAGCGCGCCGCAATTGAACGGCGTCACCGCGCTGCTGGGCGAGGAGCATGGGCGTCTCGGCTTGCTCAATTATCCTCTCTACGCCAGCGCCGCACTGAGTCCGCTATTGGGCAGCGCCGCTGCCACGGTCCACCCCGTAGCCTACGGTGACAATTGGTTCTACCATGGCAGTCATGGCTACAACCCGGCGGCGGGCTTGGGCACGATGGATGTCGCCAATTTCGCGAAATTCTTGGCCGATTATTAGGCTGACGAGGGTGCCTCGGTCTATGCCGATGCGCAAGGCGGGTCAACGGTAACGAAGCTCACCGGCGGAAATTCACGGCAGACCGATCGACACCTCGGCGCCATCCACTTTGACCGGATACGTGGCAAGATCCTTTGGCGTCGTCGACATGAACAGCAGTTTCGCTTTACCCACCGCCTTGCCGGTGGTGACGTCGAACCGCGCACCGTGCCGGGGACAGGTCACGACCCGGCCGTCGAGCCTGCCGTCGCAAAGATTCTCACCCATGTGCGTGCAGCGACGTGCCACGGCGTAGTACGCATCCTCGATCCTGGCGAGCAGCAACTCCTGGCCCTCGACGTCCACCGCTTTCATCGCGCCGTTTGCGATTTCCGATGCCTCAACTACGGTGTATTTCATAAAGCTCACTCGTACAAAAATTGCGCCTTCACATCGCGCTCGATGGCGGCGGTCAACTCGCGAAACTGTTGATAATTGTCATCGTTACATGGGTCGCCCGCAAACAGATGCGCGAATTCGCGGGTGACGGTAATCGTCGAGCCGCTCGCGTCGTAATGCGCATCGTAGCTGCCGAAGCCATTCTTGAGGTGCACGTCCTTGGGGGTATTCGTGACTCGGACCGAGGCCGGCAGCGTCAAGTGCGTTGTTTCCGTGCGGCTTCCGGGTATGCCGCAGATCCACGGATATTTACGGGTGGGCAGAGAAGCCGCCTGCCCGAGATCCGCGAGGCGTGCGAAGCGCAATCCCGTGGGCACGGGAAATGCACCGGGTCCCGGAATCGTGATGAGGCCAGGAATTGAAAACGTCGTTTGATACGCGAAGGATTTGCTCAAGTCGCGTGGATCCGTCGTGGTGAAGGAGCCAGTCCCGCTCTCATGGTTTTTCGCGAGCGTGGATTGTGCAATCGAGTCCCCCTGACCTGGCGGAAGCGCTGCGAAAGCGGCGCGAAGAGCCATCTCCAGGCCACCGCCAACTTGTGACTCTGCGGATCCGCTCGCGCTGCCGTCCTCACGCAGCTCCATGACGATGTTCGTCGTCGTGTGGCCTTCGCTCGAGGCACTTACGATAGGCTCCAACTGCCTCGTGCCTTGGACCGATTGCACTTTCAAACCCGGCTTGCCGACCTCGCTTTCTGGCAGCTGGCCAAAGCGCGAGAACGCCGAGGTCGAATCCACATACAGATTGAGCGATGGAATGTAGGTGATGATGTGATTGAAAATGTGGGTATCGGGAGCGCTCGGCAGCGTCCAGCGTGAGTTTGCGCCGACCAGCACGCCGACACTCTTGATGTGTTTCGCGGCCAGCAGCGATTGCAGCAAAGTCACATGATCCTTGCAATCGCCATAGCGATTGTCGAGTACTTGGTCGGCGGCATGCGGAACGACGCTACCGGCACCCACGACAATCGCCACATAACGAATATTTCTCGCCACCCAGTCGTAAAGCGCCTCCGCTTCGGCACGCTCACCGCTCATGCCGCGGGTCAAGTCGTCGGCGAGTGCCTGAATCGGGGGGGAGACCTTGACCTTGTCCGCGGCACGTTCCCAATAGGCAGTCGCAATTGCTTCATAGCTCGGCAGATTGCTGAGTATCACGTGCTGTCCGTAGTCCGATGAGCTGACCGAGCCGTTCTCCGGCGGCACAAATACGGTGTTACGAGCACTCCAGCGGTAGCACGTCCGACCCGCTTGCTCCGTTGGGCATGGGATGACGCCTCCCTGAAAGCCGACCACATCTCGGTTTAATTTGACCGTGTTCGCGGCGTAAACGGTCACCGTGTACGCGTCATCAAGGACATGCGGGTTGAGAAAGTCTTCGATCGTGAAATAGCCGGTGTATGGCGGTTCCTTCACCGTGAGGCGCGTCTTGTAATGCAACTTCGAGCGCACTTCGACATCGGGGAAAATGATGATCTTGACCTTGACGTCGGCAAACATCGAGGCGTTAGCCGTCCCCGGACTCTCCTTGGTCATGATTTTATCGGCCGGCACGTCGATCCTTTTTCCGTCGGGCGTTTCGGTGTAGGCCTCGAGGACATCGAATGTTTCTCGAGATTCGCTATAGGAAAACCCGATTTGTGCGCTGCGATGGACGCCCTCCTCATTGCGAACCAGCACCGTGTGTTCCGCCTCGTAGATGTAGCGGCCGTCGGCCTCGACGGTGTATGTCTTCGACACCTGCAATTGCTCCACCGGGACTTCAGCCGAAGGCATCGGCGAATCCGTCTCCTGTCCCTGCGCAGAGTGCTCGCTGAACAAGACGGCGAGAGCCGCGGTTGCGACATACAGCATGAGCGGCGGACGGCGGTTTTCAATCTTGCTGGGTCTGTATAAAGTCATACGAATTTCCTCCTCGCATCGTAGCGCAGGTTTTGCTTCAGTGCTGCCTCGCGGAGCTTGGGTACGCGGGTTGGCTGAGCCAGCAGCGCTGCCGCGAAAGCGCGGACGTGCTTTAATGACGAGAATGTCGGTCGAACTTGAGCTGTCCAGTTGCCTTTGAATTCGACGCCCGGGCCCCGCGTGCATCCGGGCCTCGTGCATTTCGCGCTCGCGGTCGGCGGCTTTGCCATCGGCACCAGCGAATTTGCCACCATGAGCCTGTTGCGCTATTTCGCGCACGACTTGCACATCGACGAGCCCACTGCAGGCCATGTGATCAGCAGCTACGCGCTCGGCGTGGTCGTCGGCGCTCCCATCATCGCGGTTCTGTCGGCTCGTGTGACGCGGCGGAGCTTGCTGATGGCATTGATGGTTGTGTTTGCCGCAGGCAATTTGCTGTCGGCCATGGCGCCGACCTATGCATGGATGATGGCGTTCCGCTTTTTGAGCGGATTGCCCCATGGCGCCTATTTTGGCATCGCGACACTGGTCGCGGCCTCGCTGGTTCCGACCGAAAAGCGTACCCAGGCCGTTGGCCGCGTGCTCCTTGGCCTGACGGTGGCGACCATCGTCGGCGTGCCGCTGGCCGATTGGATCGGCCGCCTCTACGGCTGGCGCTGGTGTTTCGCGATCGTGGCAGCACTCGCCCTATCCTGCGCCGTGCTGATTGCCCTTTATGCCCCGCGCGATAAGAACGTCGCGGGCGCGAGTCCGCTGCGCGAACTCGGCGCGCTGAAACGCTTACAAGTGTGGTTGACGTTGGCGACCGGCGCAATCGGCTTTGGCGGCATCTTCGCCGTCTACACCTTCCTGGGATCGACGCTGATCGATATCACACATGTGTCAGCGGCTCTCTCGACGCTGGCGTTCTCGGCGTTCGGCGTCGGCATGACATTCGGCAATCTCGTGATACCGCGCTTCGCCGACCGCGCCCTCATGCCCACCGCGGGCGCATTATTACTGGGGAGCGCAATCGTCCTTGCCGCATACCCGCTTGCCGCCGCGAACTTCTGGAGCGTTTGCATCGACGTATTCCTGATCGGGGTCGGCGGCGCGCTGGCAACGGTGCTGCAGACCCGGCTGATGGACGTCTCCGGCGATGCGCAAAGCCTCGCCGCCGCCCTGAATCATTCGGCCTTCAACGTGGCGAACGCGCTTGGACCATGGCTGGGCGGCCTGGTGATTGCCGCGGGCTTCGGCTTGACGTCGACCGGCTATGTGGGCTGCGCCCTCGCCATCGGCGGTCTCGCCGTGTGGGCGATTTCGAGATCGAGGCCGGCGTAGCCGAAACGCCAAAACTCAGCATCGGCGCACCGGTCCGCCGATGCGCGCGCAAATGGCGCGGCGTAACGACGGCGAGCTCGTGGCGACCAGGGACGTGCGCGCGACCAGATCGGCGCTCTCGCCCCGCAAGTCGCTGATCGAACCACCCGCCTCGAGCACACAGGGCGCGAGCGCGCCGATATCCCAAGGCTTCATCAGCGGATCGATCGCCGCATCGAGCATGCCCCGGCACAGCAAAGCATATTGTACGCAGTCGCCGACCAGGCGCAGGCGGCCGACGGAGCGCGCGAGTTCGGTCAGACGCCAGGGGCCAGGACGCGGCGCGAGATCGCTTTCTTTGACGCTCGTCAGACCCACTTGGGCGAGGTGTATCGGCCGGTGCGGGCCGACGTGGACGCGGCGCGGCCGGCTGCCGTTACGTGTCAGCCAGCACCCTTGGCCGCGTACCGCATAGGTCGTTTCCCGCAACGCGGCCAGATGGATGCAGCCGAACACCGGTGCGCCGTCGATCAGCAGCGAGATGAGCGTCCCCCACATCGGCATTCCCAACACGTAGGATGCCGTGCCGTCGATCGGATCGAGCAGCCAGCAGCGGCCCGAGCGCACGAGTGTGCCGCCGTATTCCTCGCCGAGTACGGCATCCCCGGGCCACGACTGCGCCAACCGGCGTCGCAGCAGTCGTTCCGTACCTTTGTCGGCGGCGGTGACCTCGCTGCCGTCGGCCTTGTGGCGAATCTTGACCTTGTGCAGGCGCGCGAGGGTTATCTCATCGGCCGCGGCCAGGGCCGCGAACACGGTCGGTAGCAGCCTGCGCACCTCTTTCGGCCGGAGCCGGGGTTCGGTTCGTTTCACGCAGGTAGGGCGGGCTACGAGGATGCCAAGGCATAGAGATGCTCGACGTAGGATAGCGTCGCATCCGCCATGCCTTTGACCGCCGGGTTGCTCGACTCGATGACATAGTACTCGTCCGGCGCATGTGCGCGGCTGCCGTGCCCGGTGCCGAAATGACCGGCCGGCAGACTCACCGGTGGTCCCGTGAAAATGTAGCCCGGCCATGAACCGGCGAGCCGCGGCGACAAGCTCACCGGCAGGCCCTCGTGCTCGTAGACCGCAATGGACGACTGAATCAATGCGGAATGTTCGTCGGTCTGGGTCGGATCGTAGCCGCCGGTGACGTTGACCTCGATGTCGCCATACCCGCGCTTGGCCAGATGCGCCTTGAGTTTCGCGGCCGCTTCGGTCGCGGTCTGGTCCGGCACGAGGCGCAAGTCGAGCTTGGCCGTGGCCTTGGACGGTAACAGGGTCTTACCGCCGGGTCCGGTATAGCCCGCGTACATCCCCTCGATGTTCACCGTGGGCTGGGAAGCGAGCCGTTCGAGCGCGTCGCGATACGATAGATCGCGCACCCAATGTTGTACGCCCATGAGTTTCTTGACGTCGGCTTCGTTGGTGTCCGCGACGTGCGCAGCGATGATCTCCTTCTGCCGAGCTGTCAGCGGTTTGACGTTCTCGAACCAGCCGTCGATGGCCGGATCGTTGCCGTCCTCGGAGACGAGGGTCGAGAGCGCTTTGACCATATGCCATACCGCACTGTCGAGCTCCGCCTTGTAGCTCGAATGAATGTCGTCTTTCGCGCCGCGTCCCCAGCGTTCGTCCGAGCAGACCAGCTCCACCTCGATGAGGCCTTTCGCGCCGAGGGCAACCTCGACGCCGCCCTGCGGTGATTGCGAGGCGAACGGCATGAAGACCTCGTGGCACTTGGCTAGCGCTGCGAGCACTTCGGGCTGGTGCACGACTTGGGCGAAATGCGGCGATCCGATCTCCTCCTCACCCTCGGCAACCAGCACGATGTTGACCGGCGGTTTGCGCCCCGCCGCCTTGAGCGCGTGCAGGGCGGCGAGAAACGTCGCTTCCGGTCCCTTCTGATTGGTGGCGCCGCGGCCGATCAGAACCTTGCCGAAGGGCGCTCGGTCGACGATCGCGGCTTCGAGCGGCGGCGAACTCCACTCCTTCGGATCGAACTGCTTCACGTCGTACATGAAATACATGCCGACCGTACGCTTGGCGCCGGCGTCCAGAGTCGCGAAGACGCCGGGTTGGCCGTCGGTGGGCATGATCTTGGCGGTTTGAAATCCGGCGTCCTCGAGTAGTTCGGCCATTCTGCGCGCACCCTCCTGCATGTTCCGATTCTCGGCGGCGATCGACGGCAGGGCGATCCAATCCTGGAGTCGCTTGATGGCCTCCGGCCGTTGCCGCTCGATCGCGGCCTTGACTTTGCCAAGGTCGCCGCCGAACTTCCGATCTCCCGGCTTACCGGCATCGGCGCGGCTCCAGCGCGGCAGCGCGAGCGATGCGCCACTCGCGGCCGCCAGAAGCAGCAGGCCGCGACGATTGATGGGTACGATCTTCGGTTCGGACATGGCGGATCTCCCGGGTGGTGTGGTGATCCGGTAATGTAGCACCGCCACATTCGATCTTGCGCTGCCGTCGAGGCGGCGTAGGCGTCGCCTCAATTCGCCTTGGTGAGGGCAAGCTCCTGCACCATGCGCTTGGCGACTTCGACGCGTTGGTGCCGGTCGACCGCGGAGGTGTGATACAGATCCCGTAGGAAGCTCTGGTCCCAAGTCGTCAAGCCGGTCGGTCGTGCCGCAGCGTCGGCCGCGAACAGGCGCAAGATCGTCGGCGCAGCCCCCGGATCCACATCGAGATCGACCTGGGTCAAACCGCTCATCGCGACGTAAGCGGCGATCTGGCGCCAATCGAAGCCGACGACCCGGTCGATGTCGACCAACACGACCACAGAATCGAGATGCGGCACGACCGCGAACTCGAACCGTGGGAAGCTGCCGTGCTGTTCGAACACGGGGGCGGATCCGAAGGTGTTGCCGGTATCGCCAAAACCGACGATGGAGGGCGCCATGCCGTAGCCGTCGCGCAAATTGGTGTTGTACCAAACGCGGATCGGCCGAGGCGTCGCGAGCAGCCGGTGCATTTCGGTAGGATTGCCGAATACGATCGGCAGCCGCTTGCGCCATGCTTTCAAGTCCGCTTCCGGGGTTGCGGTAACGACGATGACGAAATTTGGCCGGCAGCCGACACCGCCGCGCGGGAGTCCGACGTCGTCGACGGCAGCCACGAAGCGATCGAACAGCTCTTGCGCGTCGGTGTGACGCAAGCCCGCGACGAGCGGACAAATCGGCGATGTCCACAGGCCAATCGGATGATCGTCCGAGGTCACCGCAGCGCCGGTGAGTTTGGCGACGTAGAGGCTCACGGCACGCTGCAATGCGTCCGACGTGACATCCAGCTTGGGCAGTGCCGCGTCGTTGCCGTCGGCTCGAGCCGATGGCGGCGCTGGGCTCACTAGCGCAGCGAGCAGCACCAGGGCGGCGAAACGCTTCGTCATAGCGGCACTCCTAGGCTGACGATTGTGCAATATCGCAGTTACGGGCCGCGCGCGCCACCCAGCTTCGCCGCACCGCCGACCCTGATCGGATTCGCGCTAGAATGCGCGTTATGGTATCCGACCCCGCATCGAGCCCGGCAACCTTGTCGGGCTATCAAAAACTCGTCATCGGCCTGCTCGCTTTCCTCCAGTTCACGATCATCCTGGACTTCATGGTGCTCTCCCCCTTGGGCGCGATGATCATGCCGGCCTTACGCGTCTTGCCGACGCAATTCGGTCTGCTGGTTTCGGCCTATGCGTTCAGCGCGGGTACGGCAGGATTATTCGCCGCGGGATTCACCGACCGTTTCGACCGCAAGAAGCTGTTGCTGTTCTTTTATGCGGGTTTCGTGGCCGGCACCTTCCTGTGCGCGATCGCGAATTCCTACCACTTTCTGCTGGTTGCGCGCATGGTCACGGGCCTGTTCGGCGGCGTGATCGGCTCGATCGTGTTCGCGATCACCACCGATTTATTCGATTACCGGTTGCGCGGCCGGGTCATGGGCGTCGTGCAGGCGGCTTTCGCCGCCAGCAACGTCCTGGGGCTGCCAATCGGCCTGTTTCTCGCGAATCGGTGGAGCTGGCATGCGCCATTTTTTCTGATCGCCGGCACGAGTCTCGCGGTCGGGGTCATCATCGTGCTGTTCCTGCGACCGATCAACGCGCACTTGTCGCAGCGTGCCGATAAGAGCCCGCTGCATCACTTCGTACATACGGTCAGCACGCCGCGCTATCTGCAAGGCTTTGCCGCGACGGTCTTGCTGGCCACCGGCGGGTTCATGCTCCTGCCGTTCGCGAGCGCCTTCACCGTGCACAATGTCGGCATCCCGATCGAGCGGCTGCCGCTGATCTATACGGTCACCGGCGTGTTTTCGATGATCGCGGGGCCCCTGATCGGCCGGGCGAGCGATGCTTTTGGGAAATTCACGGTGTTCGCGGTCGGTTGCGCGGGAACGATCGTAATGGTTTTGATCTATACCCATCTCGGGGTGACACCGATACAGATCGTGATTCTCGTCAACGTGTTGCTGTTCATCGGCGTCTCCTCGCGCATGATCTCTTCGTCCGCACTGATCACGGCGATACCGAGTCCACTCGATCGCGGCTCTTACATGTCGATCAGCTCCTCGCTGCAACAGATCTCCGGCGGCATCGCGGCGGCGGTCGCCGGCATGATCGTCACGGAGGCGCCGAGCGGCGCCATCGAGCATTTCGATGTCGTTGGCTACGTGCTCGTGGCGACCACGCTGCTGACGTGGTTCATGATGTATTTCATCAATCGGCGCATCGAGGGTGCGGCGAGTCTGCCCGCCGCTGCATAGCTCGGTGCCGCGCATCGGGGTCGCATTCGTGCTCGCCGCTGGGCTCGCCGCCGCGAGTGCTGCCGCGAGTGCCAGTGCCGGCGCGGCCGCACCGCCGGCGCCCCGCGCGCTGCTCCAAGAGCTGGTGGAGCTGAATACCACGCATTCCTACGGATCCACCGGCGCAGCCAAACTACTGCAGGAACGCTTTCTCGCGGCAGGGTTCGCGCCCGAAGACGTCACTCTGGTGGTTCCCGAGGATCAGCCCGCCAAGGGCAATCTGGTCGTGCGCCTGCACGGGCGCGGACGGGGACGTCCGATTCTGTATATTGGCCACCTCGATGTCGTCGAGGCTAGGCGCGAGGACTGGAGTTTCGATCCGTTCAAGCTGACCGAGGACGCCGGCTGGCTGTACGGGCGCGGCGTCATCGACATGAAGGGCCAGGACGTGGCGATGGCCGTCAGTCTCATGCGGCTGAAGCAGGAGGGATTCAAGCCGGCGCGCGATCTCATCGTGGCGTTCACCGCCGACGAGGAAGCGGGCGGCGATGCCAACGGCGTCGAATGGCTGTTGCACAAACATCGCGACCTCGTCGATGCGCAGATGGTCATCAACCCGGATGGTGGCGAGGCGGGCATGAAGTCGGGCCGCAGGCTCTATGTCGCGATCCAGACCAGCGAGAAAACCTTTCTGACATTCGGGCTCGAGGCCGCGGACAAGGGCGGCCATAGTTCCAGGCCGACCGCCGGCAATCCGATCTATCGGCTCGCCGCCGCGCTGTCGCGGCTGGCTCAATTTCGCTTTCCCGTGCATCTAACCGCGACCTCGCGAGAATACTTTGCGCGCCGCTCGGCACTGGAACAGGGGCAACTGCAGGGCGACATGCGCTCCATCGGCTCTGGGTCCGCGGACGCGGCGGCGATCGAGCGGCTGTCGGCCGTGGTCGAGACCAACATCATGCTACGCACGACCTGCACGGCGACCATGATCGACGGCGGCCATGCCGAGAACGCCCTGCCGCAGCGAGCGCGGGCAACCATTCAGTGTCGCGTCATCCCGGGCGAATCGCCGGAGACGGTTGAAGCGGCGCTGCGCACGGTGCTCGCCGATCCGCTCATTGCCATCAGCACGATCACGCCCGCCAAACCCAACCCCGAGTCCGCCTTGACGCCGGCGATCCTCGAGGCGGTGCGGGAGACGACGCAGGGCATCTGGCCAGACGTGATCGTTCTTCCGGAGATGTCGCCGGGCGCGACCGACAGCCACTTTTCGCGCGCCGTCGGCATTCCGAGCTATGGCATCGACGGGATGTTCGACGATCTAGACGACGGACGCGCCCATGGACGAGACGAGCGGATCGGCGTCGAGGCATTCCAGCAGGAACTGGAGTTCACCTATCGATTGATGAAGCGCCTCGCTGCAAATTGAGCGGAGAACTGATGACGCCGCCGTTTATTGACGACACCGTTTATTGACGACACCGTTTATTGACGACACCGTTTGCCGTCTGCGAGCGCCACTAGGGCTTGCGCTGCAAGCTGATTGCGGCGGCGACCCAAGGCCGCGAGTGCGCCCAGGCCGGACAGCAGCAGCGGCAGGGTGGCGGGCACCGGCACCGGTGAGGCCGCATTAATTTCGACGCCGATGTACGGAGCACCGGAAGCGGTCCAGTTCGAGCCGGATTTATATTCGAAGCCCAAAGCCGGCACCGTACCGGTCGTGGCACTGCTCTGCACCGGCAGGTCGAGACCGGTGCTGCCACTGATCGGCGCCACGACCAGCCAGTAGTCGCCGGACGAAGGCAGGGTCAGGCTCAATGGACTGGTACTGGTCCAGCCATTGGTTTCATAGGTTGCGGTAGCCGAATAAGACGCCGTCGAATTTCGCGTCAGCGTCCCGGCATAGATTTGGAATTCGAACGAGGCACCGGGTTGAGCCGAGCCCTGGGTGACATACGCCGCAAGACTCGTGATCGTCTCGCCGCTGCTATAGGAAAATTCTGCCGCAAAGTCATTGATCAGAAGTTGCACCGGCGGGCCGCTGCCTCCGGGCACACCGGTATCCAAGATGAAAGCGGCGCTGGCCATGCCGGGCAGCAGTGCGGCGGCCGCGACGGCGCCGGCGATGAGAGCCTTTTGATGGTGCATGAGATCCCTGTGCAGATGATGGAGTGTGTGTTGTGCACGAGTTATAGACTCTCGACCGCGACACGCAGATCACAAGCTTGTGAAAATCTCGTAACACGGAGATCCGTGAGCTTGCCGTGCGGTGGCGGGCAGCAAGTCTGGGGCGTAACGCCGAACCGCTATTTTCCGTGCAGAGACTCCATGACAACCGCATCCCGGGTCCTCACCGGCACCACTCTTCCCCTCGTATCAGCAAGACTTTCCTGCAGTTGTCGGGCTTCACGACGGGAACAGGGAGGGCGTCTCCCAGCAATGATCCGGCCTCAACGAAGCGCGTTGTCCCGTTGAGATTGCGGGGAACGATGTCAGATCATCGTCGTTGGCGATATCAGCTGCACTCGATTGGCGCAGACCCGGATGGCGAAAGTTGTCGTGCGTGTGGTGACACGCAGGACCGGGAGGTGAATGCGGCCCGCAAGATCCCGGCCGCGTGCAGGCGTCCCACGTCCGTCAGCAATGGGAACGAGCCATCGCAGTCTGTGATCGCGCTACGCCTGAGCAGCTCGCCCGCGCGAGGCAGGGAGGAGATCACGGAGCGCGGCGGCATGAGCACCGGACTCAAATATCGAGATTCGACACTTGCAGCGCGTTTTTCTCGATGAATTCGCGGCGCGGTTCGACCGCATCGCCCATGAGCGTCGTGAAGATGTCGTCGGCCGCGACGGCATCCTCGATGCGCACCTGCATGAGGCGCCGGGTCTCCGGGTTGATCGTCGTGTCCCAGAGCTGACTCGCGTTCATTTCGCCGAGTCCTTTGTAGCGCTGGATGCTCTGCCCTTTCTTCGCATGTTCGAACAGCCAGCTCATCGCGACCTTGAAGCTCGCGATCTCTTGGCGATCGTCACCGCGGACAATGTGGGCCCCAGGCCCCATGAGATCATTGAGTGTTTGGGCCAGCTCGGCGATGCGCCGATACTCCGCGGAATCGAAAAATTCGCGGTGAACGTGCTTCTCCGATGTCAGCCCGTGCTCGATGCGTTGTAGAGCGATGCGGTGACCGCCCGCGGCCATAGCTTCGACGGTGATTCTATAGCGCCTTGATGCGTCGTTCAGGGAATTCAGCTTGGCATCGATCAAGCGGCACCAGTCCCGCAGGCTGTCGCTACGGTCGAAGGCCTCGGTCGTCAGCTCCGGTACGTACAACAGTTGCTCGAGAAAGCGCTCGTCGTAGCGGCGGGCCCAGCGGTGGACGATCGCTTGCACCTCTACGTACTTGCGCGCCAGGGTCTCTAGTCCCAATCCGGACAGCGGCGGCGCATCGGCGCTGACATGCAATGCAGCTCCGTCGATCGCCGTGCTGAGCAGCAGGGCGTTCAATTCGATGTCATCCTTTACGTAGGTCTCCTGCTTTCCTTTTTTCACTTTGTACAAGGGCGGCTGGGCGATATAGATATGCCCGCGCTCGATCAGAATCGGCATTTGCCGATAGAAGAACGTCAACAACAGCGTGCGAATGTGCGATCCGTCCACGTCGGCATCAGTCATGATGATGATCCGGTGATAGCGCAGCTTTTCGACGTCGAAGTCGTCGCGGCCGATACCGCAGCCGAGCGCTGTGATCAAGGTGCCGACTTCGGCCGAGGCGAGCATCTTGTCGAAGCGCGCCTTCTCGACGTTGAGGATCTTGCCTTTGAGCGGCAGGATCGCCTGCGTGCGGCGGTCGCGTCCCTGCTTCGCGGAACCGCCGGCCGAGTCGCCCTCGACGAGAAACATTTCCGACAGCGCGGGATCCTTCTCCTGACAATCGGCGAGCTTGCCGGGAAGCCCCGCGATGTCGAGCGCGCCCTTGCGCCGGGTCATCTCCCGGGCTTTGCGGGCCGCCTCGCGGGCATGGGCCGCCTCGAGCGTCTTGTTGACGATGGCGCGTGCTTCCTGGGGATGCTCGAGCAGGAATTCTTCGAGCCGTTGCGCCACCACCGACTCGACCACGGCCTTGACCTCCGAGGAGACGAGTTTGTCTTTAGTCTGCGAGGAGAACTTCGGATCCGGTAGTTTGACCGAAAGGATCGCGGTCAGGCCTTCACGGCAATCGTCGCCCGTCGTCTGGATTTTCTCCTTCTTCGCGGCGAGCTCTTTCTCGATGTAGTTATTGAGCGTGCGCGTCAGGGCGGCGCGATAGCCCGCGAGATGGGTGCCGCCATCCTTCTGCGGAATGTTGTTCGTATAGCAAAACATGCTCTCCGAGTACGAATCGTTCCATTGCATCGCGACTTCGACTTGCGTGTTGCCGTCGCGCGCCTGAAACCATAGCACCGTGTCGTGTACGGGCGTCTTGCTGCGGTTGAGATGCTGGACAAAGGCCTTCAGTCCGCCTTCGAATTGGAAAACGTCGGACTTCTCGTCGCGCTCGTCGTTGAGTTCGATCCGCACGCCGGAATTCAAGAAAGACAACTCGCGCAGGCGCTTCGCCAAGGTCTCGTAGACGAAGGAGATGTTCGTGAAAATCTGCGCGCTGGGTTTGAAGCGCAAGGTCGTACCGCGCTCGCAGGTCTCGCCGATCGCGACCAGCGGCGCAACAGGCTCTCCGAGGCGATATTCCTGCCGGTGCAATTTGCCTTCGCGGCGGATATTGAGTTCGAGGAAATCGGACAGGGCATTGACGACCGAGACGCCGACCCCGTGCAGACCCCCGGAGACCTTGTACGAGCTGTCGTCGAACTTTCCGCCGGAGTGCAGCACGGTCATGATGACTTCGGCCGCGGACACGCCCTCTTCGGCATGGATATCGACGGGAATGCCGCGACCGTTGTCGGAGACCGTGACCGATTCATCCGCGTGGATCGTCACGACCACCCGATCGCAATGACCCGCGAGCGCCTCATCGATCGCGTTGTCGACGACCTCGAACACCATATGATGCAGGCCGCTGCCATCGTCGGTGTCACCGATATACATGCCCGGTCGCTTGCGAACGGCGTCGAGGCCTTTTAATACTTTGATTTTACTCGAATCGTAGACGTCATTATCCGACATGGGTGATCCTATGGTCAGGCCGCCCATGTTAGCATTTTTTGGCTCCGAAAACGAATCCGCGTGATCGGGAAAACACTTACAGATCAAGGGTTTGCTGATTGGTTCGCGAGCTCGATACGGCGCACTGCGAGCGGCTCGAGGACGCCGGTGTTCCACGTGGAACCTGCGGGCCTAGCGATAACGCTCACAGGCTACCCGGGCGTGATTGAGCCGCCGGCAAGCCGATAGCGACGACCGGGAGACCCGAAGGCGCTGAACTCTCCTGCCAGGCTGGTCACGATCAGCTGACTGGGGCCCCCGGCAAGCGCAGCAATCAATTGCGCCAAGTGCCTATCGTCCAGCTCTGCGGCAGGGTCGTCGAGCAACAAACTCGGCCTCGCCGCTGCCTCCGCTGGAAACAGATCAATTTGTGCAATCAACAGTGCGGCCGCCAAGAGCTTCTGCTGCCCCCGGGAAATCCGATCCTTCGCCATCACGCCGTCGATTTGAATGGCGAGCTCGGCACGGTGCGGTCCCACCTGGGTACTGCGACGCTCTAAGTCGAGCTTCCAGCTCTGGCTCAAGGCGGCCTCGAAACTCAACTCCCGGGACCACCCCTGTCGATAACTGAGGGCAAGCTCTCTTCCGAGTAATCGCCGCGCGAGTGCTCGAGCCACTTCCGTGAGGCCTTCCAGGTATTGCGTCCTCGCCCTGGTAATCTCCGCGGCAGCTTTCATCAACTCCTGATCCCAGACCGACACCACGCCACGCGGCTGACCTAACTTGAGCGCGGCGTTGCGCTGGTTCAAGCTTTGTTGATAGCGCCGCCAATTCGGTATGAAACCAGGTTCCACGTGGAACACTCCCCAATCGAGAAAGCGCCGACGCCTCCCAGGCCCTTCTTCGATCAGCTTATGGACCTCTGGGTCGATAATTTGAACCGGAAACATCACGGCAAGTTCGGCCAACGACGCCGCCGCCGCGCCCGCCACCCGAGCCCGCATCCCTTCCCGATTCCCTTCGACGCCTAGCGGAACCCGTCGCGTCACAAGATCCATTTCACCAACAACCCGAAAGCAATCCTGATCCCTTCGGATCAAATGCTCCAGATGCCGCGTTCGGAACGACCGGCCGCGACCCAAGACGTAGATTGCCTCCAACAAGCTCGTCTTGCCGGACGCGTTGGGCCCGCTGATCAGCGTGAAACCAGGGTCAAACTCCAACTCCACCGACTGCAAGCAGCGGAAATCCGTTACCTGCAATCGGTGCATGGGCACAGAGTGCTCAGAGCCTCATGGGCATGACGACGTAGCGCGTCGAGGCGTTGCCGGGCGAACGTATCAAGCAACTGCTATTACTGTCCGTCAGCCCCAACTCCACCTCGACACCATCGATCGCTGCGAGCGCATCGAGGAGATAGTTCACATTGAAACCGACCTCGAGGTCAGCCCCCTCATAGCCGACCTCAATCTCCTCCTCGGCTTCTTCTTGTTCCGGGTTGTGCGCTTGCACCGTAATCAGATTCTGCTTCACGGTGATCCGGATGCCTCGGTATTTCTCATTCGATAAAATCGACGTCCGCTGCAGCGCATGGCGCAAGGCATCCCGGTCGGCTTTGATCGCCGCCGCGGGAGCCGCCGGGATCACACGCGAATATTCAGGAAACCGGCCGTCAATGAGCTTGGAAGTGAAGCGAACGTCGCCGATCTGAGCTCGAACATGATTAGTACCGATCGCCAGCTCGGCGTCGCCCTCGGGTGTCAAGATGCGCTGTAACTCGAGCACCCCCTTACGCGGTACGATGACTTGTTGCGACACCCGGGCTTTGGCCGTAAGCGGTCCCTCGCATAAGGCCAAGCGGTGACCGTCGGTGGCGACCGCACGCAGTATCTCGCCGTCTATTTCCAACAACATGCCGTTCAAGTAGTAGCGAACATCTTGCTGCGCCATCGAAAAATGCGTCTTCTCCAACAGTCGCAGCAATTCCTTGCGCGCAACTTGGACGCTCGCCTGCGTATTGATGTCGTCGACGATTGGAAAATCGGCGGCCGGCAACGTCGACAAACTAAAGCGGCTGCGTGCCGCCTTGATCACGACCTTCTCCGCCTCCACCGACAGCGACACGTTGAGCTTTTCGGGGAGTGCGCGCAAGATGTCCAAGAACTTCCGACCCGGCACGGTAATGTCTCCCGGCTGAGAAACCGTAACCTCGGCGGTCGCAGCAACCAACTCAACTTCCAGATCCGTCGCCGTAATCGACAGGCGACCGTCTCGCGCACTGAGCAACACATTGGCGAGCACCGGCATCGTTTGGCGCCGCTCAACGACACCGATCACCGCCTGCAACGGAGCCAACAATTTTTCGCGCTCTGAGCTTAGTTTCATCTTGTCACCTGTGCGGTCTTTCTTAGATTTAAGTTCTTAATATAGATTACTACTATGATTACTGAAGAGCCGTTTCTGACTGGATAAGCGAAAAATCGGTTTCACAATCAATACATTGCACAAAGCACAATGGCGTCCGGCGCCTGTTCACCCAGCGTGCGCAAGCGGTGTTCGAAATGTGGATAAGCGGTGCCGCATTGTTATCCACAGCATATCCCGCGCTAACCAGCCAGGGTTCTCAACAGGTTCAAGTAGTCCTCGCCGATGCGCCGTTCCGACTCACGCAGCTCCTTGATTCGGCGACAGGCATGTAATACGGTCGTGTGATCCCGACCCCCGAACGCATCCCCGATTTCGGGCAAACTGTGATTCGTCAATTCCTTCGCCAAGGCCATCGCGACCTGACGCGGTCGGGCAATCGAGCGGCTGCGTCGCTTGGAGAGCAAATCGGCGATGCGGATCTTGTAATACTCGGCGACGGTCTTCTGGATATTCTCAACCGTCACGAGCTTTTCCTGCAGCGCCAATAGATCTCGCAGCGCATCCTTCGCGAACTCGAGCGTGATGGGTCGCCCGGTGAAATTCGCAGTGGCGACAACCCGGCGCAGAGCCCCTTCCAGTTCCCGCACGTTGGACCGGATCCGCTTGGCGATGAAAAACGCGACCTCTTCCGGCAGATCTACGCTGGCGAAGGCCGCCTTGCTCATCAGGATGGCAACGCAGGTCTCCAACTCGGGCGGCTCGATCGCAACGGTCAAACCCCAGCCGAAGCGCGACTTCAAGCGTTCCTCCAGACCATCGACCTCCTTCGGGTACCGATCGCAGGTCAGGATGACTTGCTGCTGGCTCTCGAGCAAAGCGTTGAAGGTATGGAAAAACTCCTCCTGCGAGCGCTCCTTGTTAGCGAAGAATTGGATGTCATCGATCATCAAGGCGTCGACCGAACGATACGCCGTCTTGAAATCGTTCATCTTGTTGTGTTGCAGCGCTTTGACCATGTCGCCGACGAAGCGCTCGCTATGCACGTAGGCGACGCGTGCGTCCGCATTGCGCTCGCGAATCTTGTTGGCAACCGCATGCATCAAGTGGGTCTTGCCGAGACCCACACCACCGTAAATGAACAAGGGGTTGTAGGCCTTGCCCGGGTTCTGCGCGACCTGAATCGCGGCGGCTTTCGCGAGCTGGTTGCTCTTGCCCTCGACGAAGGTGTCCAGGGTGAAATCGGCGTTGATACGGCCCCCCAACAAGACCTCGGCAACGCGCATCGGCCGGCCAGCCTGGCGTATATCCTGGTCGTTGCTCGCGGACCCCAGTACCGACGGCGGCGGGATCGTGCCCGCGCGAGTACCGACGTCGAGCACGATTTCCGGAATCGACCCTTCGGCAAAATCCCGGACCAATTCCTTGATCCGAGGCAAGGAGTTTGCGCCCAACCAATCAATGACATAGCGATTTGGGGCCAGCAGCCGCAGTTCCCCATCGCGCTCGATGGGCTGCAGTGGACGGACCCACGTGTTGAATTGCTGCTCGGGGAGTTCGCTCTCGAGCACACGCAGACAGCGATTCCATAGCGTCTCCGACAAGAGCGCTCTCCCTAGGCAAGCAGTGGGGTAATCTCAACGAAAGGGCAGGGAGTCTAGCTCCAACTCGCACAAGCGTCTATTGACACATTCGGGTGCCCTCAGTACCCTTCCCGCCTTTCCGCGAAGGTCGCGCGCGGTTGCGTGGCTTCTTCATAAACACACCGGCTCCCGCTATGAAACGTACATTCAATCCCAGTAACCTGCACCGAGCGCGCACCCACGGGTTCCGGGCGCGCATGGCCACGAAAGCCGGTCGTCGTTTGCTGGCCCGTCGCCGTGCGAAAGGCCGCAAGCGCCTCTGCCCGTAACGCCTGCGCCAAGCTCATCGGACTTCCTCAAGCTGAGGTTCGAGCCGAGCCGGCGTTTGCATCAACCCGCTGAGTTTCGCGAGGTCCGCACGCGCGGGCGGCGGGTGAGCGACGAATACTTCAAGTTATCAGTGCTGGCGAACCATGAAACCCATCCGCGTCTCGGGCTTGCGATCGCTACCCGTACCTTCGGTACGGCGGTCGCCCGGAATCGCATCAAACGCCTCACGCGCGAGTCCTTCCGCTTGAATCAACATGCGCTTCCCGCAGTCGATGTGACGGTCGCCGCACGCGAGGCCGCGCGCACTGCGAGCGCCAAAGACTTGCGCGCGAGTCTGCAGCGGCATTGGCAAACGATTGCGAAGCGATGGTAGACCCATGCGTCACGTGCTGATGCTTCTGATTCGCGCTTACCAACTCGTCTTGAGCCCCATGCTGAGGCCTAGCTGCCGGTTTTATCCGAGCTGTTCGTGCTATGCACACGCGGCCATCGAACGACATGGGGCGCTGCACGGTGCCTGGCTCAGCTTGCGGCGCATCTTGCGTTGCCACCCTCTGACGCCAGGCGGCTATGACCCGGTGCCGGAGAAGAGATCGCTGCATGTCTAACATTCGTCCGTATTTGTGGGCCCTGCTCGCCGGCCTGCTCTTTTTGAATTACCAAGCGTGGATGCATGATTACGCACCCGCGGACCAAGCCCCAGCCACGACCCCCGCGCCCGCGGGCGCGGGGCCCACGACCTCCGGCGGGACGCCGCTCGCCGCTTCGGTACCGAGCCTCGGGTCAGCGGGCGCCGCCGGCACGCCGAGCCCATCGACTCCGGCCCCTGCGGCGACGGCTGTCTCGCCGCCTGCGGTCGCCGGCGCCATCGCTGCCGCCGCGCTCGATTCCTCCGGTCCGTCCATCCGCGTCACCACGGATGTGTTCGACCTGCGCATCAATCTCAAGGGCGGCGAACTCGACCAGGCCGATCTCTTGCGTTATCCCTTGCACAAGGACCAGCCCAATGTGCCGGTCCGGTTGCTCGATCACGACAATGAATCCACGCTCTACGTGCTGCAGACCGGTCTCGTCGGCAAGGGCGATGACGCGCCGACGCATCTTTCGACCTGGACTTCGCCATCGACCTCTTACACCCTGGCGCCCGGCGCAGACGAGTTGCGCGTTCCCTTGACCTGGACGGACGGGCACGGCCTCGAGGTCACCAAGACCTTCGTCTTGCATCGCGGCGACTACGCGATCGGCTTGGATTACGACATCCGCAACGACGGCAGCACGCCCCGGCAACTCGCCACCTACGCGCAGATCTTGCGCCATTGGGAACCTGCAAAGCGTTCCTATTTCGACGTGGAGACCTACTCCTTCAAGGGTCCAGCGGTCTGGAACGGAAAGAAGTCGATCGACCTGAAGGTCGAAGACGCCGAGGACGCGAAGTACAGCGACACCGTGACCAATGGCTGGATCGCCGCCCTCCAGCACCACTTCGTTGCAGCGATCGTGCCCACGCCCGACGAACCGTTCGCGTTCCAGCTGAGCATCATCGGCAGAGAGTACCTGCTGCGCGCTACCGGCCCTACCTTGACGCTCGCCCCCGGCACCGACACGAAGATTGCCGAGAAGCTGTTCGTCGGGCCGAAGCTGCAATCGCAACTCGCGGCCACGGGCCCGGAATTGCAACGCACGGTCGATTACGGCCGCCTGACCGTGCTCTCGCAGCCCTTGTTCGCGACGCTAAACTGGGTGCACGGTCTGATCGGCAATTGGGGCTGGTCGATCATCATCGTGACCGCGATGATCAAGCTGATCTTCTTTCCCTTGAGTCAGGCGAGCGGTCGTTCGATGGCCAAGATGCGCGCCGTCGGTCCGCGCATGAAGCAAATTCAGGAAACCTTCAAGGACGACCGGGAAAAACTTGGGCGCGCCATGATGGAACTCTACAAAAAGGAGAAGATCAATCCGCTCGCCGGCTGCCTGCCGATGGTCATTCAGATCCCGTTTTTCATCTCGTTCTATTGGGTGCTGCTCGAGAGCGTCGAGATGCGCCAGGCGCCGTTCATGCTGTGGATCAACGATCTGTCCGCGCGCGATCCGTACTTCGTGCTGCCGCTGCTCATGGGCGGCGCGATGTTCGCGCAATTCAAACTCAATCCCCCTCCCCCCGATCCCACGCAGGCGAAGATCATGCAGTTCATGCCGCTGGTGATGACCGGCATGATGGCCTGGTTTCCGTCGGGACTCGTGCTGTACTGGCTCACGAACACCGTGCTGTCGATCGCACAGCAGTGGTATGTGAACCGGGTTGTGGAAACCGAGGCGGCCAAGAGGCGGACCTGAGGCCGCCCGCCGACACGATCGTTGCCGTGGCGACCGCTCCGGGTCGCGGGGCGGTCGGCATCGTGCGCGTCTCCGGCGCCGATGTCGCGCAGCTCGCGCAGGCCGTGTTGGGCCAATTGCCGCCACCGCGGGTTGCCACGGTCGCGAATTTTCTCGCCGAGGACGGTACTGCAATCGATGCCGGTTTGGCGCTGTATTTTCCGGCCCCGGCCTCCTATACCGGCGAACACGTGCTCGAACTGCAGGGACACGGCGGTGCCGTCGTCTTGAATCTGCTGGTCGAGCGACTGCTGCGGCTCGGCTGTCGCCGCGCGCGAGCCGGAGAGTTCAGCGAACGCGCTTTCCTTCACGGCAAGCTCGACATCGCGCAAGCCGAGGCGGTCGCCGATCTGATCGACGCCGGTACCGCAGCGGCGGCGCGCGCCGCCGTACGCTCCTTGCAGGGGGAGTTTTCACGCCGCATCGAAGCCTTGCAGGCTGCCTTGAACGAACTGCGGGTCTACGTCGAAGCGGCGATCGACTTTCCCGACGAGGAAATTGACTTCCTCGAGAATCCGGCGATCGACGCACGCCTCGCGATCATCCTGGACGGCTACCACGAGTTGCTCGCAGCCGCGAAGCAGGGAGTGCTGCTGCGGGACGGAATGACGCTCGCGATCGCCGGCAAACCAAATGCCGGTAAGTCCAGCCTCTTCAACATGCTCCTCGGCGAAGACGCGGCGATCGTAAACGAAAACGCTGGCACCACTCGCGACGTGCTTCGCCACACCATCGACCTCGACGGTCTGCCCCTGCATCTCGTCGATACGGCCGGCCTGCGCGACGCAAGCGACGCGGTCGAGATCGAAGGCATCCGTCGTGCGCGTCAGGAAATTCGCATCGCCGATCGCGTTCTGTACCTCGCCGATGTCAGCGTTCGGGGCGAGGACACGCTGGCCGGATTGGCTCCCGAGTTGGCGGCACTCGCCCCAGGCCTCGCCGTCACCGTGATTTTCAACAAGATCGATCTCGTCGGATTGCCGGCGAAAATGCTTGCGCAAGCCGCCCCGGTGCAGATCTATCTCAGCGCCCGAACCGGCGCCGGACTGGACTTGCTGCGAGCGCATCTGCGGGACTGCGCCGGCTATGGCGGGGCGCAGAGCGGTGCTTTGTCGGCGCGCACCCGCCATCTCGATGCCTTGCGTCGCGCGCTCGCGGCCACCCAAGCCGCCGAGCGGGCGCTACGCAGCACGGGTGCGCTCGAACTATTCGCGGAGGAGTTGCGGGCCGCTCAACGCGCCCTCGGGGAAATCACCGGAGAACTCACGAGCGAGGACCTCCTCGGAAAGATCTTCGGGAGTTTTTGCATCGGAAAATAGTTTGGCGTCCGAGGACGTCCGGGTTCGTCCACTGCCAGCGAGAAAAGCCCTGAGTTTCTAGGCTTTTTGCCCCACCTTCGTCCATTGCCCTCCACGGGCAACCTCGTTACGGTGCCCCCATAGGTGCCCCATGTTGCGATGATCGGTGCCCCATTTGAGGGGTCAGAAGATCGCATGGGGCACCGAATCGCGTGCCTCATGGGGCACGGGGTCATTCCCAAGGGGGCACGCATGGCACTCAACGACACGAAACTCCAGCGATTGCAGCCCAAAGCGCGCGCGTACCGGGTCGCCGACGGCGGCGGTCTCTACATCGAGGTACACCCGAGCGGCAAGAAGGTCTGGCGCATGCAGTACCGGTGCGGCGGCCGCGGGTCGCGCAAGGAGAAGGTGACCCTCGGCGAATATCCCGCGCACACGCTCAGCTCTGCGAGGACAGGACCGCTTCCTTGCGAACGTAACTGTACAGGAACAACGACTTGTCGGGCAGCAGGGTCGAGACGCCATCCAGCCGGCCGAGTGCCAGCACGGCGGCTTCGAGACCCTGTTGGAGGCGTCCGTCGAATGCGAGTGGCGGCCTGGGGGGTAGCGGGTGCGGCAGAAATGCGCGTACCGTCTCGCCGCCGGCCACGGTTACCGCATAAGTACCTGATTCACCGCGCTTCATGGGTCCGAAGGCCTGCTGTTTCGGAACTCTGAATAAGGGTAGTCACTATTAATACTTGATGATTTAAGTATAAATAAGACCCAGCCGAAGGCAAGCAGGGGCGAGAGCGTCGTCTCCCCGCACGGCGCAGGAGCGCTATCGTGAAAGTGGCAGCCGAAGCGTCGTCAGAAAAAAATTATCGAGGCGGGATGGTACGCTGCGGGAGGGTTCAAAGGCGTGATCGCGCAATGGCTTGCGATCAAGGAACGCCTGAAAATCCGTGAGGGGTAAACACTATCGCGTCGCACCTCGCGAGCATCCGCCAAGGGCCCCCAGGCTAAGCGCTAACTCCCGTGCTACCGATCAGCCCGGGCGCGCTACGCTAGTGCGAGCCGATGCCCTGTTTGCGCGCATCGAGGTCGACGAAGCTTTCCCCGTCCGACGCAGTTGCCAGTCGGGTGGCCAGACCGAGGCCGGCGAGGATCACGATCGTCGCAACCGCCGTTGCGATTGGAAAGCGCCAGAAAAGCCACAGCATAGTTAAGGACGAGGCCGACAAAATTGCCATAAGAACAACAACATTGAGCCGAGCGTTCGACAAAGTTTTCATGCCAACTTCCCCCAAAACTGAGCACTGAGTCACACTTTTTTACGCGCACACCTTTATATCAGATGTGCATCCGCATGCATATGTAAACCGCGCAAAAGTGCTGTCGGTGTTTGCCAGGAGGTCATCGTAGGACGACTCCCACCGGATGCGCCAAGTTGGTGCGCGTCGCTAGCCGAGCATGGTCTCGCGCCGCCAATGGCGTGCGGTCAAGACCACCAAGAGCGTGGCCAGCAACAGGCAGGCGAGCGTTGCTGTCACGATATCCCGCGGGTGAACGGGCTCCGCCTTCAGGACGCTGGTCATGAGGAGGTGCTGGCTCAGTGAGGGGACCAACATCAGCGCGCTGCGCGTCTTCAAGGAATAAATGCTGGCGAAGGCGATCGGCAGCGTGGGCACCAGTAAAACGATCGTGAGATACGTCTGCGCCTCGCGATAACTGCGGGTGAACGAGGCCACGAAGGTCATCAAGGCGGCGCCCAAGGGCACGAATGGCAGACAGATGGCGAACAAGGCGAGCGCCGTGCCGACGCCGAGATTGGCGCTCATCCCCAAGCGTTCTAGCGGCACGAAGCGGAATACGATGACGAAGGCCGCGAGCGTCATCCCCAGCGACAGGCACATGTACGCGCAGGTTGCGAGGATCTTGCCGCCAACCAGAGCGGCCCGTGACACGGGCAGGCTCAACAAAGCTTCGAGCGAACCGCGTTCGCGCTCGCCCGCGGTCGAGTCGATCGCCAGGTAAAGACCGCCCATGAGCAGAGCGAACAACACGAAATAGGTCATGAATCCCAGAATCGCCACCGCTCGTCCCGTCGGCGTGGCGACATCGACGTCGTTGACCGCGACCGGCACGGTGAGCAGCGGGTCGACGCCGCGCAGCTGCAATCGCTGCTGCGCAACGCCGCCGCCGTAGCCGGCAAGGATCGCGCGGGCCCGCTCCGCATTCTTGCGGTTCTGCGTATCGGAGCTGTCGGCAACCAGCAGCACCGGCGCCGGCGTCGCTGCCCTGAAGCGCTGCGGATAATCCGCCGGCACGATCAGCACGACGCTCTCGCGGCCGGCCACGACCGCGCTGCGCGCGGCCGCTTCGCTCAAGCTCGAGAGCCGCAGCGTGACTCCGTGCGAGCGCAGAAACTGCGTCAGGCCCGGTGCAAGTTCACTGCCGGAAATCGTCAGCTGCAAAGACTGGTCCGACTCGAAGGAATTCTGATCGAGCATGCGCGTGACCATCGCGCCGAACAGCAAGGGGCCGAACAAGGGACCAAACAGCAGGGCGGAGAACAGCGTGCGACGGTCCCGCAGGTTCTCCAGGAACTCCTTGCGAAATACGGTGAACAATGCACGCATCAGGCGACACCCTCCGCCGAGCCGAGCACTTGCAGGAATGCATTCTCCAGCGAAGCCGCGCCGGTGCGCATGCGGATCTCCTCGGGCGTGGCATCCGCCAGAACCCTTCCGGCGCCGATCACGACGACCCGATCACACAGTGCGGCGACCTCTTGCATGACGTGCGAGGAGAACAAAATACAGCGGCCGGCATCGCGCAACCCAGCGAGCATCGCGCGCAAGTTGCGAATCGCCATCACGTCGAGTCCATTGGTCGGCTCGTCGAGAATCAGATTGCGCGGATCGTGCACGAGCGCGCGCGCGAGCCCCACTTTGAGTCGCTGACCCTGCGAAAGGCCCTTGGCGCGGCGGTCGAGGAAGTCGCGCATCTCGAGCAGCGCGCAGAGTTCCTCGCATCGCGCCTCGAGGGGCGCGCGGCCGAGCCCGTGCAGCGACCCGAAATAGGCGATGTTCTCGCGCGCCGTCAAGTTCCCGTACAGCCCCGACGAGTGCGGCAAGACGCCGAGATGCGCGCGCGCGCGCGACGTCTCGCCGGCGATGTCGAGTCCGTCGACGATCGCCCGGCCGCTGTCGGGCGCGAGCACGCCGTA
>Ga0116231_10002654_pt1 | contig 37403 bp, 29 predicted proteins | sample S1TSphgellanicum_2_FD_89695 | JGI IMG/M metagenome (GOLD analysis project Ga0116231, IMG submission 89695) | Host-associated microbial communities from peat moss isolated from Minnesota, USA - S1T2_Fd - Sphagnum magellanicum MG | ecosystem: Host-associated > Plants > Peat moss > Unclassified...
AGATTCTGATCATCAAATCCGAGCTTATACTTTCATTCATAAAAGGTCCAGGGTACAGACATCCTTGCTACAAGGCATGCATCAAAAGACAAACACACCTCGTCTCCGATGCTTCTCAGCTGATCCTACAAGTCACAGTTAACTCTCCAGCTAAATCATTGGCGCAGCGGAAAAATTCAACAACTAGCCAGAGCAAAAAATTTCTTCTCTGTCTATCTGTGCATCTCTATGCTCATCAACCATGAACTGTCCTCCTCACACCATAGCCTGCTAAGTCTCTAAAAACTGTCTGCCCTGCCGCCTCTTCCTCCCGTCCCCCTTTCACCTTCGCTCCTTGCTCCTTACCCTCCGTTCGGCGCTCCATCCACTCCCGCTCATCAATGCAGCTCCACTCCATCATAATCCGCACCGCTTCACTTGCGCGCGATTCGATTTCACAGCATATCCAGACGCAGCCGCCATGCATTCTTTGCATTAGTAATGGAGAGATCCACGCAGCCAAAAACACTGACGGCTACAAAATCAACTCAACTAACAGGCCATGTTCACACTAGCTCGGTGACCTATTGTCCGGTCACACTGCAACTTCATGTACAAAAGCTAGGACAAGATGACAATAATCCTACTAACAAGCAACCTGGAAACAATGATGGGACACATAAACACCAAAGTGAATAGGCAAAAATTGGCCAAAACCATGTACATCATCACCACCACCACCACGACCATCACATCATGCACAATAGAACAAAAATGAGAAGGTTATTCCAGAGTTGGGAGTTGATTCAGACAACAACATTGGACGAGTTGTTGTAATTATGGTGTAATAAGACCAAATCCCCATGTCAGTGGCAAACATCATACAACTATAGAAGCAATAGGAATCGATCCATGAGTTGTTGACCAAAGCAAATTTGGGCCAAGTTTGTGTTGTTCAAAGATCCTTCCATGTTGACCTTTATAAAAAAAATCTAGTCTAATTGCTTTCTCACATCAAAATATTCATTTGATGTGAATATTTCAACACAATCCAAAGAACCATTTTATTTTCTCTAGTTATTATGTGTATTGATCTTGGTGTGGTTAGTCACATTGCAATGGTATTTTATGGGTCCCAATTTTTGGCAAAATCGTGTTGTTGTCTATAAGGTATGTCACTGATTTCTCAGTATATTGTGAATGATCCACAATTTCTCTGCAAATACTTAGAAGCCCAAGATGCGTTTTGTTATGGTCTCTATGCCGTGGGAATTTGCTTCAAATACATCTCAACTTTGAAGTGACTTCAAATCATTGTTGATTTACTTGTATAGTGCAAGATGTAAGACTGAGAGATTGTTACAAAAAATTCAGCCTACATGATATTGCAACACTTTCAAGATATGCAAGACATACCTTTTCTTTCTTCTTCTACTCCACCAATTGTCGTCGCCTTGTTATCGTGCCATAGTGATGACAATATAGACAAGTATGCACTTCTTTCTTCTCCTCTTAACTAAAAAACAATTCTTCACTCTCTTTGTCTAATTGGTTTCACAATAAATCTACTTACAGAAACCGCCAAAAACTTGAAAACCCCTTATTGCAAGAAAAAAACCTTTTGAAACAAACCACAAACCCCCAACTCTTCAAACAGAATAAATTATCTTTAACAAAATTTATCCTCCTTTAATCTTTTACAAAACAACTCTTCAAATATGACAAATTATTTTTAACAAAATAAGCTACACAAAAGCAATGCTATACTAGAAAATAAGCCCAAAAAACTTCTCTGCACACATATTCCCCAGACAAACCAGAAAAGTGTAAAGCTAATTTGACATCTTGATTCATTTGTGCAATCAACAAAAAAATGAAAACCTAATTCAACATCTTAATATTTTTGACATCTCAAAAACAAGCGACATGGCTGCTTGTGCAGTCGGCATTCTTGGCCACCCAAATAGGCTGTCTCCACAACAAATATTCTTAAACAACCCATCCACAAAATGGCCTGCATTGGTCAAATCCTCATGAGCCTTGAACAAGAATGAAAAAGCTTGAAATGAAATGCATGCATGAAAGTCAAATTCAGATCTGCACTGAAGGGCCGATCACTGCTGTAGAGAAACCAACCTGTTGTGGTAAGCTAGTGGTAAAGTAGACAAAAGTTTCGTAGTAAACTAGACTTTGAAATCTATCTTACCCACACTTGCTTCTAAAGAGGAACCTACCTTTGCAACTTAGAAATACACAAACAGGTCAACAGAGAGGTTATCAACCTGTAAATTAGGGCCTGCACAGAATACAGCAGGCACAGCACCAGAGGGCACCTGAAGAGCTAGTGCACACATATCAGGTTAATGATTTTCTATACAATGCAAAACTATTCAGCAACATTACACCAATTGCATTTGTGCATCACAGGCCACTATTGCAACCCCTATCAATACCAGTCGGCACCGTTGCAAACATCTGCATGTGCTTATAGATAGACTATTGTCAGCTGATGGTTACTTTGGTTCTAACAAGCAGTCCATGCACAACTTTCAATGATCAGACTCCATAGCTTCAGCAAGAGCTAGGGTAATATTGAGAAGTTTACTAAATTCTGGGTATCATGACATGGAGCTGAGAAGGATTCTAAATACCCATCTGAAGCTATTGACAGGCAAATGCAATGAGGATTTTTTCCAAGATAATTCTAGTGATATCACAAAGGTATCCAGTCATTGTTATGCACATATCCTACCACTAGCTATTGTAGCAATCACTGAACAACTTGTAGTTTACATCCCTGGTGAGATTGTGGTTGTCAGATGACAGGGCCATAACTTAGGTGTCCACATCCAAAAACATTGAGTAGGTAAGCAATAAAACCTCAAATCTGAAGCAAATTCTGAAAGTTTTGAGTGAAGTCTGGTTTCACAGATGCACAATGAGTTCTTTGAAGATGAAACCTTATCAACAGTGCATGTCTAGATATACCATGAATTTTCCAGATACTGTCTACTGAATTTGATGGAGGAAAATATACAGACACTTGCATATGCAATAGAAGCTCTGAGAAACCTAAAACAAAGTTGTGATCTTACGTGCTCTTAGAAGAGATAGCATGCTTGTCTAATTGAACAGTCAGAGCCCCATATACCATAAACACCAGCCTCACATATCAATCCCAAGGCTAGAGATCATGGTTTAAGTATCACGTAGCGACACAAATAGCAACTGAATCTGAGGTTTAGAAGTTGATCATGAACAGACTCAATAGCCAATTCATTATCTCGGTACAAAAATGAAGACTGGAACTCCACAACTGGATTTCAGGGTTAGCAAGAACTGCAAAAATAACAAACTCAAACCTACATTTTAGTTCACTGGAGGGCAGATGATGATGTGAAGCCTATACACAGTATCTGTGAAATCAAGGTGAAGGGGATACGAGTTTGTCAGATGAGTTATTTGTTTGCTTTTGTACTCCTTGATTACACTGGGAATCATCAAGAGCTTCTTTTTTGAGAGACAAATCAGCATGAACCTGCTCATGTGCTTTCGTCCCTACTACAATCTGCTGACTATTCATAGCTCCAGCCATCACTGTGCTTTCCTTTGTGCTCCAATCCTCCTGTAGCTGTGCTTCTGCTTCTCTGCCAATTCGGTCTACATGCTCCACTACAGCAGCTTCCTGATAATGAAAGAAACAAAGCATGTCTCATTTTGAGCACAGCTCAAAAACACATGAACACTTTCATGGCTTAAGAACAGATCAAAGTCACTGATGCTACTATTGACTGATTCATTCAGGGTATCAAAGTTATAGGTTTAGGATTAGTTCATACCGCAGCAATCAGACTCTCTTTAAGCTGCTGCATCTCCTCCACCACAGACTGGAGCTTCAGAAGGGCTTCATCCTCAAGTCTCTTCTCTCTTGCTGCCCTGGCCACCCGAAGCTTCACAACCCATTTCCACAAATGTGGTCAAGACAAAGAGAGAGACAGAGAGAGAGGTACCATGACGAAAAGACAAATTAGGTTTCCACAATACTGTGAATCGATAGACCCAACGAGCTCTGTTTATGTCCTGTTAACAGTGATCAAGAACAGCCTCCAAGACACTGTAAAAGAGGGAAAAAACAGGACCCAAGAATGTACTGTGTACCCGTGAAATCTGTTCTTGGATGGCCATGGTCTGGTGTCGGACAACCTCATCTGGAGCTCGTCCCCTCAATACTTGTATCACATCCCGCACCAAACGTCCAAATCTAATCATATTGTCCACAAGAATCTACTAAATCTGTTGCTTGCTTGCAAAGAAAGAAGACGATTCTTCCCTCTTGAATCCACTACTTCCTAGGGAAAATGCTGCCAACCCATTTCTGATCCCATTTTTCCTAAAACCCTGTGGGCACCAAGAACTGAAATGGGATCATAGTTTTGGACACATGCTTATTCCTGGATGCCTGATAACAAGCATGTGTCCAGAATCCATCACTCTGTGATTCCCTTTGTGCTTACCTTTACTTACAGAACCCTGAGAATGAAGTTGCAGCATGTGGAGCTCCATAGAAACGAACAAACTTCAAGCCACCTACCCAATGATGAGGCTTGTTCTAACCTAATACAATAAGAAATTTAACCTAAAATCATAACCACTAGTGTATAGCCTGTGACCTTGGCCCAAGTGTGAACTGGGTTACCCCACTAAATTTTTCTTTCCGAAACCATATTTTGTTATTTAATTAAATTTCCAATGATAAAAACTTATGTACTCAAAATTACAATTTCTTGCACATCTCAGGTCTAAGATAATTTCAAATCACCTTCATTAAATCTTACTCATCAAAAATGGTTTTCCAACGATATATTAAGAATTCCCATATAAATTTTAGTTTTGATGTTAATGAATTTTCAAAATTTTGTTCAATATTCAATATCTTCTCAACCCTATTTCGAAACATTATGAAACTACGAACATAGTTTCATAGGTTAATAATCATTTTTAAAAATTGCTTTCCTTTTGATATCATGATTTCTTCTTTCTTATGGGGTGATAGGTATTCAAGCCTCACATGTTTCCACATGTCAATCCATGTTGGATTGTTCATCGAATTGGACTTTTCTTTTTGCATTAATTTGCAATGAAAATTTTGTTTTGGTGGTGAAAAATTTTGGGTGAATTTTGGCCAATTTTTACTTTTGAAAAGAGAATTTGTGACAATGTTTTTTAAATAAAAAATTTTGGTGTCACTTTTGACAAATTGTTTCCCAAAAAAAATGTTGTCAATCCCTCTCATAAGAGCATCTCCATTGACACCCCCTAATTGGCCTTTACCAATGTTTACCACATCTAACATAAAATGTTAATTGAATCCCCATATGCACACATAAAGATGAAAAATTGAAAATTATAAAATGAAAGACCATTTGAAATTGGTAAACAGCTAACATAAAATGTTAATTGAGTCCCCCATATGCACATAAAGATGAAAAATTGAAAATTATAAAATGAAAGACCATTTGAAATCCATCATCTAGGCAAGTCATTATGTTCACCATTTAAAATTCATCATTTTCTTTTTGTGATGCTTTTGGAGATTAGGGTATGATATATCTTGTGCACATGATCCAATTTTACTTTCACACTATTTATAAGTTGTATTTTGTCCAAAATAATTGCACAAAGAGAGTTTTTGGAAGCTTCATTTTCAAACTTGTCAAGAGCAAGGCATGATATTATCTAATAATTGCATAATAAAAAACAAGGAGTTGATTTGTCAACCTTGGTTTCTATTGGATTTTGGCACTCCCTTTCTTTTATAAGGGGTGTTGAATGGAGAAAAGTTCACTTGTCATTCAATCGTTATTATTATTGGAAAAGATATAATCTTTCTTATCAAATCAAACAAAAATTAATATTTAAATTAGGCCAATCAATATAGTTTTGGTTTTTCAAAGTGCTTCTCTAATTATTCAAGAAATATCTTGAAACCTAAAATATATATATCATTTCAACAAATTGAAAAATGCCAATATGTGAGGGGGATTTGTATTTGTTGTCCAAGCTGATTAAATGGTGCAAGGGTATATGCCATTTTATAACTTATGGTGATATAATAGGGCTTAACTCTATAACATCATGCAAGATCAATTTGGTTTGCCTCCTCCCAATATTTTTAGAAGGGAATAATGGCTTCAAATATTTAACACACTTGTTGTAGTTGATGTGATGTGTCGTTGAGTAGGTTAGGTTATTTTTATGAGAGTTTTTTTGTCTTTGGCTATTCATTATAATAATTTTTGTGAGTTACCCAACATGATAAGTTTTGGGTAAAGCTATGTGTAACACTAATGTGAAAATCAATGAAATGTTTTGCTACCCAATGTTTTCAACATTTTCAAAAAAGAATGTTAAATCAAATGATGGATCATTCTTGATCATAATTTTAAATCATCCAAGACTTGTATTTGCCTGAACAAGGATGAAAATAATATATATTTTTCCCTAGACTTCTTTTGGATGGCCATCTTTGACCATCCATTATTTATTCATTCCAATTTGTTTTGGACAATTTTTTTTCGAAATGATTCATATGCATGCCTTTTATCCACCACCAAAATTGTATGGTAAATGAAACACAACATCTTAATGCAAGTCTTCAAAAACTAGGTTACCTAAATATGGTATGTATAGGTGGTATAAGTAACTTAAGGCGTACATAGACTAGGGTAGGCTACCTATATACCAAGTTAAGTTATTTAGTTATTAGTATATAATTACTAGTATAAGTAATAACTATTATAATTAACATTTATTATATATTGACCTAATTATAAAGTTATCAAACTATACCTACATTAAATTATCTATGTATCTAGTTTAAAAGTAAACTCGATAAGGTATTAAATGGTTTAAATAACCTAAGTATAGGTAACCTATAAGATATGTATGTTAAGTATGGTATGGAGGTTGTCCAAGTAGCCTATAGGTAGCTTTGGACCTCAAGTGAATAGGAGATGCATATCATGTTCAACAATGCCATGAATACTATTGGTGAATTTCGTGTTCAAAAATTATCCTTCAATTGTTTCCAACCAAACCTTAAACCCTAGCCCTAGTGTGAATGAAGTTAATTGTTAATCAACAAATGTAACTTTAAAATTATCTACCAAAAATCTATTGAGAGAAGTTATTACAATGTAACCAAAATAACTTTAAACGCCTATTATAAATTCCCAAAATGTCACAACTTGATCTTTTCACAAACTTTCAAGGGTCAAATTGTGGGATCTCCATTCTTTCAATCAATTTAGTTTATGCTTCCGATAATATGATAACCACCATTGTTGAAACCTTTTGTCCTTTATTCATGCAACCATCCAAATCAAATAAAAAACTTCATAATTAGATTACAACTTGGTTAAAACCCTTTTCACAGTCCTAAATACGATTTTCAATTTTTTTCAAAAACACACTTTATTGATTGTGGTTGCATTAACCATACCCATGTTATTTCTTGTTTGGTTTATTTTTAAGATAAAAAAATAGGTGTGAAAATTTTGGTAAAGATCAATGAAATGAAAAAAAAACTCCTTTAATAAAAATATAATTCAAAAAATATATACCATTCAATCATTGCAATGTTTCTTTTCTCATAAATCACTTCAACACACGCACATCTTAACTAAAAATTAACACTATGCCGAGGTTTCATCAATCTTAGGAAAATTCACAAACATGTTATATTTTCATTTAAAACATTGTTATACTTTTGCACTTATACATATTTAGAACACCAAAAATTGTTAAACAATTGGATTTTAATCGATCATAGAGATTGTGTAGTGCAAAACAAAGATCAAACTAGCAAAATCAAGTATTTATTTGTGTCTACAATAATATTTTACTCTAGTTCAACATCTAAACTATTCAAGCTTCAAGTCCCAAAAACTTTTGTATCATGTTCTCCTATTGTGCCACCAAAAATTGTTAAACAATTGGATTTTAATCGATCATAGAGTTTGTGTAGTGCAAAACAAAGATCAAACTAGCAAAATCAAGTATTCCTTTATGTCTACAATAATATTTTACTCTAGTTCAACATCTAAACTATCCAAGCTTCAAGTCCCAAAAACTTTTGTATCATGTTCTCCTATTGTGCCACCAAAAATTGTAGCCCTTTCATATTTTTAACCTTCTCCCACAAACTAAAATGATAAGTATCGTTCCCCAAATTTCAAACAAATATTCAACATGTTTTTTTCATGATTCCCCAACTTTAGTTAATCAAACCTTCTTTCTCCTTCCTTCTATAGCCATAGAGATGCTTCCCGCCCCCCTTCCCTCAAGCTTCCTCAACCAAAGCTTGCATGATGAAATAGTTGCCCATTGCCAAACATGAGTTTTGATTCACAAAGAACACATGTAGAAGGTCCCAAATGGTAATAGACTAAATTGCACTATGTAGTAGAAAATAAAAGCTATATTGTATTGAAAAGGCACTTACCCTAACCCTAGCCAATAAATGGCAGCCTATTTTGATGTTACAATGAAAGTTTAAGGAGGTAAAGTCCTTTTTCAAAAACAATATGAAAAATTAAATAAAATAAAAGGCTATTATCAATTTTGAAAACAATCTTGAATTGAACCCAAAAGGTCTTCTCAAAAGGGTCATTTCAAAACCCAAAACTCAACCTAGGATAATTGATTTGTGTTTGGATACATGGATTATTGTGATTGGGGACAAATTTAGATAGGATTTATTTTGTTAGAATGAGAACACTTATGGGGGGGCCCCTTTAGTTGATTTTTTTCTTGGTTATTAAAATTTCTTTGTCATCAAAATGTGTTTGTAATTTGCATGTTGTTTGCATTGGCCACATGCAAAACAAGTGCAACATTTAAATACTAGTCCATTAAGGCAACTCTTAAAAGCAATTAACAAAAAGCCTATGTGTGTGTATCTTGTACACTAATACAATGGGTTAGAAAGGATGAATGCCATTAATTATACAAACAACTGACCCATTGGCTTCTTATTTTTTTGGCAAGGATATTGTGTTTAGATTCATTATAAAAATTGTAGTAGCTTAAGGGATTTTGGCCCCCCTAGGTAATATGTCTATTTTTATTTGAGGATTTCTGAAAGATGATATTTTGGCTTGTGTTGAAACTTGAGATTAGTTATTATAGAGTTTTAATATCTTGAAGGATTTTGGTTTCTTTCAGAAGGATTTTTTTGGCAAGATTATATTCTTGCTATGGTGAAATATTTGAGTATCCATAAATTCTTCTTTTGCCTTAAGATACTTTTGCCTTACACTCACAGTTAACTTTTAATTATTTAATTTTAATTTTACCTCTCCCAGAAGGAGCCATTTGATTGGGCCCATCACCAATATTTTTGGATTATGAGGTACTATCCAGCCATTTAGGCCTAGATATGCTTTCCTGTCCCCAAATTAAGAGATGCTTTGTCATGCTTCCCCTTGGGCCCCCAGTTTATAAGCTATATATACAAGGGAAGTTGAACCACAACCCAAACAATATGGGATGAAAAATGAGGTGCTATTGGGAATGTCTTAGGGAATATATTGGGAACTTGAGGAACATTTTGAGAACACCTTGAGAACTTGATGGCAATACAGTGAGAACCCATTGGGAACACACCAAAGAAAAATAAAATTCCCCCCTAATTAGACTAAATAAAACTCTAAAACAGGGAAGTAAAATCTCATTAACCAAAAGTATAAAATTGAGCCCATTTGGCGTTGTAATTAAACACCACTCTTTTAGAGCTAAAGTTATTAAAAGTACTCGTTACGAACGCGAACATAAATTGCTTCTGCGCACAAAAACCGACTTTCTTGCGAATTTGAAAATTCCACTTATATTTACCATAGTAAGAGCTTTAAGAAAAAGAACTGCTCTAATGACCGTCGGATGAGCGCGATCGACGCTTCCATTTTCCTCACTAGGACTTGAATATTTAGGCAAGAAATTTCTGCCCAGACGAATTTTTTGATCCTCCGAAGGATCGGAACCGTTCGATAGCGCAGTACAAGTCCCATTGACAAACCCTTAGATATGCAGATCGGACGGAGAGGATGGAGGGAGGCGAGAGGACCGGGGGGGGGGAGGAGGGGTGCTCAAGACGCCGGATTTGCGATCAAAAGCGATGGTGGTTGCAAAGCGCATCTATCATTCTTTTGCATTCCGTTGTTATGGAGCGTCGTCCTCTCCCAATTTGCATTCTCTTCTTTTCTCTCGTTCTTTTGATGTATAATTTGTCGGTTTCCGTCAACATTTGATGCTATTGTGGGACTCGGGAAGATGCGGTGGTTGTGCAGCGAGGATCATCATTGATGCACGACGTGTTGTAAGTTCTGATCCGCGATTCGAATTTCCTGCTCTTATATGTGACCAAATGTTTCAATTCAATGCCAGGAGTTTCAATCATTTCATTCTCCGCTCGCGGCTCCTTTGGATGCGTGCTTTTCTTTGTTGTGCTTTGAGCGCTGAAAAATGTTTTCTTGTTAGTGAAGCGGTGAAAGATGGATGCTCCGTGCAGAATGCCGGTTCCACATCCGTTTAGTTGCTTTGTGAGATCGTCTATGCGTAGCCATGATAGTGCGTCGGAATGCAAAGAAAGGGAGATGTGTACGTATCTTGTGATCAATTGCATTGTAGGGTTTTATAAACTGTGGTTTTGCAGGTTTAGGTCGTTTGCATTGGAGGCTTACGGTAGAAGGAAGCATGGACGATGGAGCTTCCTCGTCGAGAGACATAGCAATTGTTTTATCTGATTCAGAAGGCGAATATTATAAGGGGAAGAGGCACAGGAGATACCTCGCTAGCAGGTATTCACAGGAGGTTCTCGACGATGCGGTGGCAAAGCTTATGATCGTCTTCCCCGATTTGCGCCCTGAGGCAGCCGCTGAACATCTTTCATCTCAACTGAAGCGCACGTCTCCTAAGATGGCATTGCGCAGGGTTACAATGCAATTTTTAGAGCACGGTATTCCATCTAATTCCACGCAGACATGGTGCCGTAGCGGGAGCCCCGTGACGCAGAAGCCAATTTCGCAGCCAGTACCGGCAGCCGCAGCAGCAGCAGCTGCGTATGTGCAGAAGGACACCATCATCTTAGGTCAAGCCGCTGGTAAGCGGAAACCTCTACGATCTGGCCCCGTTGTCTCTCGCCCACTGTCACGCTCCTTTTTGCCTTCCTCACCAAGGCCGCAAAAGAAGCGACTTCGGAAGGATCGAAAAGAGCAGGAAGAGGTGAAAGCTAAAGAGGAGGCCAGTCATGAAGGATCTGCAATAGATTTGAATCAACCGGAGTATGAAGACCCGCCCCAGGAGACAGAGTGTGGATGTTGCTGCTCTGACTTCCCGTTTGATGAGATGGTACAGGTAAAATCTTGATTTCATTTCTGTGTGGCAGAGCATTTTCCTGGGGAGAATTCTGCTACCAGTCATTCTAAAATGCTGTATCGTTCTGTATTGGTTGGTGTCTTCTTATCAATCCTGCTTTGGTTTCTGTCATCTTCTTGCATTCAAAGCCCAAGTCTTTTATTCTGTGTCTTTCAAGCCAAGGGCCCTTGATGACATCCTTAGCTTGGTGAAATCATATGGTATTTTTGTCAGGCAAGGCTTCAAATGCAGCTTATTGTGCCTGTATGAAATCAAGCTGATGGCAGTGTGCAGAAGGTCATTTATTTTGTTTCAACTGCTTGCGGAGAAGAGTGGAGGAGTTCACATTTGGAGGGTTGCAAACTATTGGCCCACTTGTATGTATGGACACTGAAGGGTGCACAGAGTCATTTCCAGCCTCTGAGGTGAAGCTTCCTCTGCACATTGCAGTTTCCAGCTTTTTTCTTGAACTTTTTCTCTACTGGAGGTGATGCCTCTCAAGAGGAGTGAGTCTAGCCACTCTCAGGTGCAGTTTGATTGAATTTTTTTGCAGAAGAATGTTGGTTGTGAAGGTCTGAATTTTGGGATGACAGGTCAGAAGAGCATTGCCAGCTGAGATTCTATCAAAGTATGAACAGCGTCAAGCTGAGGATGCTGTTGCTCGAGCAGAGCTTCCTGGGCTGGTCAGACATCTATATCAAATGCATCATTTATAGTGTGTGGTTGATTGAAGTCATGGATTTTGCTCTTTTTGGTTTTGGTGTGTAAGATAGTGGACTACTTCACCAGCCTCAGGTTTGATTGGTTCCAGCAACATCCTTCTTTTATGGGGTGTCTTGCAGGTCTATTGTCCATTCTGTAATACACCATGGCAGGTGGATCCAGAGCTGCGTGTCCTGAAGTGTGGTGCTTGTGAGAAGGTTTGACCGGACCTCTTTCTGCTTGTATGTTTGATGTATTGTCAAGCCATGTTTGATAGTGACTTACAAGTATGCTCCTGATTTTCTGTAGTTACCAGGATGTGAATAGTGACACATGGATTTGATCCATGTCATGTTGCAACAGGCATCTTGTATTCTTTGTAGGGATCCTGATCATTTGCCATTGAGGTGTGAAGAAGTTGAAAAGGTATGTGGCATTTTGCTTACATGCTCCCTGCATTTTCAAAACATGTTATTGTTTGTTTATGTGTGTTTGTTTGCATTTAGAGGCATCAGTCTTTGGTCACTTAACTGTATCACTATGCTCAAATGTTATTACTATTCTCTAACATGCAAATCTTACCTTGGTCTCTGACATTTGTCCATGTGGAGGTTTCTCAGAAAACAGAGACATCTCATAGAAGGCGTGTTGAAGAGGTGAGATAACAATTGACCATGGTGCTGGATAGCACACTGTACAGCCTCAAGTGTTGCTGCTATTCTCAGTGTCTCTAAAGCCAAAGCTGAGATTGCTGATGTAGTTTTGCAGCTCATGACAAAGGCACTTATACGAGAGTGCACCAAGTGCAGAACTGAGCTGGTCAAAAGTGATGGCTGCAACAAGGTAAGAATTTGTGGTTACCATTGCATATGTTCTACCTCTGTCTCAAATTCTGGGTTTTTATCTAACTTGTATTGACCTTGTAAAGTTGTCATATTCAGGTGAGGTGCAGATGTGGTCAGTATATGTGCTATGTTTGCCGGAAGCCAATAGAAGGAAATTACAAGCACTTTTGCCAGGTAATCCTTATTTTATATTTACCTTTGTCCCTTGCAGTTGATCTTTTTCATACTTTGTTCTTTTCTTGCAGATTTTCCATCTTCTTGTTCATATTTTTCAGTTGTATTGCAAACTTAAATATTAGGGATCATTCTTTGTGGGCTGTTGACAGCATGCACGCAACCCAGGGTCAGCTTGCTCCCAGTGCAACCTCTGCAATCTTTGGGAACAGGTGAGTTCCATCAATTCGCAGGTCATGTGAATCCTACTTTATGAGTAGGACTGGGCAATTGGATGCTGACCTCACTGGTGATTATTTCTCATCTTTGAGACTTCATTGTTCCATAGAGTATGTGACACAGTAGCATTGGGTACTAGTCATACATCCTACTGTTAATACTGTTTCACATACAGACTTCAGAGAGCATCCATAGAGCGTGTGACTGTTGTCATTCTTTTTGTGTTTGTTTTGTTTTTGCCAGAACATGACAAAGTGTTTGTTTTGTTACTTTTTTTTGTGAACTTTTGTTGCTATGAAATGATACTTAAATAATTGTTGATGGTGCTTCTATAGAATTATCATTTGCATTGCTGGGACAGGAAGAAGAACATGTTGTAGTCAAAGCTGCGAAAGAGGCTGCTATGAAGGAAATTGCAGAGAAGGAACCCAGTTTGTTGACACGTTCAATTGGGCCTACTTTGGAGCCACAAGGGTCCAAAAAACGTCACAAAGGGAGGGCATTGCATCGCCCTGTATTTCCTCCTATTCTTCCTGAGAATCTGGCACGTTTTGCACAAGCCATGGCCAATCCTGCCAACTTATTAGACTTGTTAGACATGTGAATCTAGGGGACACGTGCAGATGCAAGCCAATTTTGGCTTTTCTCTCTAAATGAACTGACACTCATGGAATCACAATGCAAAGCATGATCTCCTGGGGATGTAGGTCAACAGAGATTTTGACTTTGAATTTAGTTTGGCAGATGCCTTACCACAAAATGAACTCCTGCTGTTTGTTTTTTGCTCAAAGGTAACTGAAAAGCTATTTCTTTTCTTGGTCCAGGCCCGGTGAAGCATCTGTTAACAGGATGGGAGCATTGAGCAGAAAGAGTTTGCTAAGCAAGCAAGGTAGTGGTAGGTGCAGATAGGCCTTTTGGGAATGTCGTTTGTAGCTGAACTAGTCTGTGCTGATCAGTACATGGGGTGAATCTGCCTGGTGATTTTACAGAGCTGCTCTCCATGTCGTCAGGTACAGCTTAAAAGCATGTTTTCTAGACATGGTTCTCAGATGGTGAGTATGACCACTGTCGCTTCCCTACAAACAGGTACTACCAATGCTCATTTGTGTTGCTCAGTGAAGAAAGTGTTTCAGATGGAAATCTTTTGAGAAGTTTCTGTGTTCTCCCAGAAAAGTATCAGGGGAATTCCCCTGAACTCAAAATACAACTGTCAGTTTCCGATTTGGTACCAAAGGTGCACAGGACTTGTATTTTTGGTGCATTTTGGGTTCCTTGTTTTGTGGTGCTTGTTCTTTTAAACTGGGGTACTTTGTTAATTTGTGGTCTGGTGGTGTCTGAATAATGTTATACAAGAAAATAGTATGTCAATGCATCTGGGTGATATGTTATAATTATGCCTGCAAAGGGTATGTTGGAAAGATGCGAGGATGTGTTGATTGACAATGATGTGATGCTTTACAATGAGTGTTGTGGGGCTCGCTGGCTATTATACTAGTTCTTAAACCTGCTACTCTAACATTAAGTGCACCTAGTTGTGCAGAATTAGCAGGTAGAATCAGTTTGGCCTGCTGATTTTGCAACAGCAGTTATACCTGCCTATTGAGTTGCAAGATACGTTTCTAAATCAGCCTGAGTCTTAAAATGTTGAAAAGGATTATTGTGGACGGTAAAATAATTTGTAAACCTTGATATTTTTAAAGTGTCATAGTTTATTGGAGATTCTTCACTAGGTGTTATAAGTTCATAGATGTTATAAGCTTTTTGGTTCTTCCTAGGTTCTTTGCTTTGTTTATTTATTATGCCTACTTTGAAACCCAAAGGTATATATATATATTCTTGTCAACGTGCATTAGGATGTGCAAATGACATATGTTCCTGCCATATGTGACAATAAAGACTTAACAATTTTATGATAGGGTACTAAATGAAATTTCAGTAAAACCCAATTCATTGATCAGTGATTAATTATTTTACTTGCTTGATGAATAAAAAGCTGTATATGATGATTCTATTTTCATCCATAAATGCTTGATAATGGCATTGAAAACCATTTCTGCAACCACACCACCTCAGGATTGCTTGTGGGAAAACGGAACATGAAAATTTAAAACCCTAGTGGAATAGGGCAAGCCTTGGAAAGGACAACCATTCTTGCATGGGTTTGACTGATATGAAGCTGACAACCCAAATAACTGAATCTCAATTTGAAAATAACTATTTGAAATTTTCAAAAAAGCAAATAATATTTAACTCTTTCAGTGCATCAGCCGGGAATCGAACCCGGGTCTGTACCGTGGCAGGGTACTATTCTACCACTAGACCACTGATGCTAGGTAGAATTTCTCGCTTCTCGTTTGGTATATATATGTCCCATTCCAGGAAAGAATGTCAACTTAAATGGGCTCATTTATGTGAAAACAAGAAAAAGTCTCCAGGCCTTTCATGTGACCAAATGACACTTTCTTTCCTATTTGGATCAGTCATTTTGTTTAGTAAAATCAATATGCATACAGCAACATATTGTGTCAAAACTTTAAAAAGTATACAAATGGTGGCTGCAATTGATTAGGATAAGAATGAAATATTTCAGTGTCAATTTTTTGTTCCACAATTGCAGTGATTGTTTGGGGGTGAAAATTTTCCATTTTGTTAAAACTCTTCAGTCCGATGCAAAATGGTCAAGGGAACTTCTTTCAAAAATTTCTAAAAAATTGTTACATTTCAATTAAGAAAGTTATGAAGTCACCCAGATTTTTGAAGAATTTGAGCAGATTTCTAGCTTTCTTCTTTTGAAACTGCCATATTTATCTAACAATTTCTAGCAGTTCACCAATACAGAATAGGATTCCGAGATTTTCTACTTCTCTATTTGTCTTGTAACCAGATCTGGCTAAATCCTCTTATGGCCAATCACCACTTTTGGCACAACATGAGAAATTGGAAAAAAAAAATCACTGCATCTTTTGCCAAATGGAATCTTTTGTGCCTACTTCTTGACATGGCTTCTAGTGAGCTGTGAAAGGGACAACTAGTGCAACTAGTTTCTCCTTGAAGATTTCACATCATTTTGGGTTGTAAAAACACTCTATTTGGTGTCATAATTAACCACTATTTTTTATTTTTTTGGGGAGGTTAGAGTTGCCACAACTTAATTTTAAATTTTTTTTGAGGTTACATTGACAAATGTTAAAGCACACTCTAGAGAAAATCTGTAGTGTATTTGAAGGGCACCTTATATCCATCAATTTCCCTCCTAGAAAATGGGAGGGATATTATGCCTACTCCTCAATAGTGGGAGGGTCCTAGGCCCCTTATTTTGAGAATGGCCTCACCCTAGGGCTTTACCCCACACTTAATTATAGTGGGATAGGTTCCCTAATTCTCCTCATTGCAACTATAAATGATCCATACATATTGAACAGGAACAAATCACATGAAAAATGTGTTAGCCATCATCACCATTGATATTTGTTGGAATGGGGAATTCCATGGCAACACGCTAATCCGACATTAGTTAACTGGAAGAGGAAGTAATCTTCATGGCTATGTTCACCAATGAAATTGTTGGACCATGGAGGGGAGCTTTCATCATAGTCATACACCATCAAACCCTAGAAGCTCCAAGAGATTGCAAAGTTTTAAGTGCACATGCAATTCTACATCAACTTAAAATATATAGTTCATGTAATTTCAACCCTTCTCGATGATTTCACATGATAGCCTGGTAGTATTATTTGTATTAAAGGATGACTAGGGAAAAAAAAACCTTCCATTTTGAAGATTCCTTGAAATTTGCCTTTCACTCAAAGCTTTTAGAACTGAAACAAAAGTGGAAACAATATATATTTCCATGCTATGAACTGCAGAAACAACATTTGGGCTAGGGAAAATCATGGGGAATAATTTTGAGATCATTGTTTGGTGTCAAATGATAGCACAAATGGACACAGATGCAAGCACCATCTGTAACAACATTGGAATTAGGTACATCCAAGAACTTGCAAGTCCTATAATCATCAAAGTAGTGAGGCGGTTTAATGAATGATTCATGACTTTAACTTCTGATTCAAGTTTACTTATAGAACAACAATTTTTATCTTGTACTTCGAACCTCAATTATCATCTCTTGCAGAAGAGAAAACAAACACAAGCAAAGATGTTGTTCACTTGTTCCTGCCCCAAAGATTCAATTGATCAAATTGCCTGATGGACTTCATCACGAACAATAAAGTTTACAATGTACATTGGATAACATTTTTTTTCAAAAAATTCCTTACAAAATAATAATATGATAAGCCAGTGTTTTTTTTTTTTTTTTTCTGACAAAAAAATTGGGAATCTTTTGGAGGTTTTTTTTAGTATAAATTCAATGGATAGAATTATTCCTCATGAACATAGAATGCTTTATAATCTTAGATTTTGAATGAATAATTTCCCTTGTTTCAACTAGAGTTTGAACTTATGTTGGGTATGTCATGAATATCAATGTTAATATTGATATCTTACAAGATGAGCCCTTCTCAAACTTTTTTTGTTATTTTTTTCCCTATGTAAGTTGCTACTCGTGATTTGCATATAGTCAGTTTTTTTTTTTAAAATTGTAAGTTGTGAGTTGCAACTCTAGAGCTCATAGATTTGTATGTAGATTTTTGTGATCTAATATAGTGAAATTGATGCCTATTTTTGCAAAGAATCAATTTCACAAATCCATTTTGTTCTTCAAATTTCATTTGTGTTTCCCTTTTCATTCAAGCTTAGGTTTCCCTCGTTTGTTGTGACTTGTCATTGCAACTTGCAAGGATGTGATTCGAAGGTTTATAGTTCTATAGATTAAAGCATCAAAGGAGTCGAGAGTTGAGACTTAAAACTTGTCAATTCATTTTCATTGAATGCTAGTTTTAGGGCTTTTGTTTTTTTGCTTAATTCTAGGTTCTTGATTTGCATTTCTTCTTGTTCAATTTTTTTGAACTCACACTTGCAAGTTAGAAAGACTTATAATTTTACAATCATTTTTTTTCTTTTTAATTTCATGAGATTGAATTCACAAATCCAAACTCAGCATCTCTTCTTCCAATGTTTTGATTCATCTAAGAATCCAAACCTTACAATGCCACTTTGCCTTATGTATGACTAGTGTGGCCTGTGGCGTTGGCCCAAGTGTTACCACGTCCTCAACTGATTTTCCCTTCCAAAACCTGGTTTGGAATTTATTTGAATTTTCAGCAGCAGAAATCACTTAAAAATCAATATCTCCCACATTCAGAATCCAAATCTTACCAAATAAATTCCATTAAATCTTGCTCATCAAGATCTTCCAACAACAGCAAAGGCACATTCCAATTCCTCCAAAATTTTCGGCTACGATTCAATTTAAATTTCAGTGAAGAAATCATTCAATATTCAAAAACTTTTGCACTGCAAGTCCAAATGTGATGGAACCAAGCCCATGCACCCCTCCTCATCAAGAGCTTTCCAAAGACACCAAGAACATGATCTGAAGCATCCTGGTTGGATGGATCTTATAACTACAAAACAAAACAAAACAAACTACCTTCCTTCATAGATAGATGATTCCACAATATATCCAAAATCTTATAGTTTTTCCAGTGTCCCAAAGTTTCCTCTAAGTGGAACATGGTCTCTTGACTGTATAATCAATCCACTTGAACCCTTGAAATTAACATGTTTCCATATGCAATAGATGTATCAAACCCTCCAACTCAGTTTTTTGTGCTTGAAATAATTCCTGAAATTCGTTTTGAATCTATAAACTCTTAAAAGATTGTGGAGTTATTCAATTCTCAATCTAACCCACCTTTAAAGAAGCAAAAAGCCAAATTCAGATTGTAGGAAAAAACACAAAAAATCCTACAATTGCACTGGGAAATTTTAGATAGAGTGGTCTTTTAGGTTACCATGGCTAGAGGGTGTAGTGGCAAAGGGTGGGTTTATACATAATGTGAAATGTAGGATTAAACTTTGCTCCTCGATTGAGAACATGGACAAGATTGTTGAATTTTAAAGAGGATACTTTGACAAAACATTTGGATTGGAAGAGTGTTGTGTGGGACTTGCCCAAGTTTGGGGTGAAGAAAGGTGAGGAATACATTGCTATAAATTGTATCCACTTGAAAAATATGAGGTTGTATGTGTGGAGGGGTCCTAAGTCTATTTTAGCAAAAGCAAACAAATTAATGGGTGAAGGAAATTGGAAAGTTGTTAAAATAAAGACATTATTTCATGTTCTTTCCCATGGGCATCCAATGTTCGAGTATGAAAGTTTGTATAAGATGTTTGTTAGCTTAGTTGTCTCCAAAAGTCCAACCATGTATTGGTTTAATAGTGTTAGTTGGATCTAATAATGCTAGTTGAATTTATGCACACCCAAGTTGACAACGCCATTGTCAAGGCCATACAACTTGCCCAATTCATAATTTTTTCTTATGATGAAGTTACTACCAATGAGAACTAGTCATGGATATGTGTCCATGCATATGTGATGGACTGTTGGACCAAGGTACCTCTTTTGGTTTGTGTTGATGGGGGTTGTGGATGGATTGGGTTCTAACCTCATTGAAATGATCATGAATGCATTGCTTAAAAGTGGGGGGCTAATCGAAGAGGAAATGTCCATGAAGTTGTTATGTTTGGGGCTAATGGGGTGAATGTATTTTAGAGGGGCAAAATAAGAATAAAAAATAAATTAAAAAATTCATGGGATACATTTTTTATCGGTGTTCATTTTGTTACTCATGGGTGCAATTTGTTTCCTTTTGTCTTTTGTTTGATTTTTACATGCCATGTGTAACAATTTTTTATGTTTTTCGTGATACACATGGTAAACAAACTTGTTCTTTTTGTTAGACATACACTTGCTGCTTAGGCTTGCTTGTGTTTTTTCATTGATGAAAACATGTAATCATTTTTGAAATTTGTCAAGAAGATAAGTATCTTCATTTTTTACTTCATAGTTGCAATGAAGGTTTACCAAGGTCAATTGTATAATTTGTATTGTGACATCACCTTTTCCTTCTATAAAAATAAGTTCTGGTCTTTTTGTGGCTATTACAAAATGACCATCATCAAATTCATACAAAATGGGTGATTGACTACAATATAAATTGCATCAAACATCTTGCTTTTGTTTCAAACAGTGAGAAGACCTAGGTTCATTAAGAAGAAATTTGCCCAGATTAAAGACATGTGTTATGTTGCTTGTGACATAATCGACATTTGCCCATGCTATATTGCTTGTGAAAGTTAAGTGCAAAAGCAAGCATATAAGATTGTAGACCTTGCAATCCAAGAAATAGAACTTGGATAAGGAATGCTAGGTAAAGTACTCAAAAATGGGGGAGGGCAATCTTCAAGGACTACCATGGGGAAGGCAACCTTGCCTTCCAACACAAAATCAAGATAGTAAAAAATAAATAAAAATTGATTGGAATTTTCAATTGTCCATGGAAAGGGCAAGAAAATAATTACCTTTTAATCCAAGTAGTTATACCTTTGAATGTAGTTGGTCCAACAAACCAATCCCTTCTAAACCTTGTTGCCTTGTCTTTGTTGAATTCTTATCTTCCATCAAATGGCTTGTAGATTGCTTTGACCATTTTTTTGCAGCTACCTTCTAACAAGCTACAATGTTCTAAATAACAAGTTCTAAAGGTAACACAAAGAACTAAAATAAACTACTATGAGAGCTACAATATTTTACATCAAACTACAATGAACTACTATCATTCTAGAGGTAAAGTAAAGCCCAAAAAAAAAAACATAAAAAAACATGAAACACAAATTTCACAACCTTTACACGCCACTTGCATTACTTTTTCTTCATACAATACCTCTTTCCTTCATTTCTCCAAAACTTTCCACACAAGAATGATGGGATCCCTTTCTTAATGTCCCTCTTCCATAAATCACATAAGGTTCACATTCCACTCACAAAAGTAGGTTCCTTCACCTTAATCCTTGCACAAATCCTTCCTAGTTGGTTGGTAAACACATACCAATCACTTATTTACATGGACTAATTAACATAATGGTTTCGTCTTCAAAATAAAATAGAAGATGGTCAATATCTACCAATTATCGAGTTATTAGGATGCCCATAGGACTAACCAGTTTAGGTGGATTTTCTACCCATAACATTTTGACCCCTCTAACCTAGGTTATGTCCTCAAAATTTGGCCTATATGGTTTTAGATCAAATGAGGCACTACTGCCTAATGTCCTAGATGGGGAAGCAATAATCCTATTGTCTACAATGATAAATTTAAACATGGCTCCTAGGGCCATTTTGGGTGTCTGGAATGTTGGTCATCTTGTAGATTATGTTCTGGAAATTTATCTTTTGAACAAGGGTGGTGAGACTCCTCATCAAATTGGAATTATGGAAAGACTTGATGGTAAACCACAAGATGACAACAATAGGTGGCCTCATTTGCCAATGTGGGAAAAGGGGCTACATTTAAAATAACTTCTAGCTTTCCTTTGAATTCATTGCATTTGGATTTTTTTTGCTTGTCTTTTGTTATCGTGCTACCATCTCCAACTTCAACGTCACATTCTCCTTTTAAAGGGTTGGATTTTGTTACTATTGCTTTCATGGCCTTACACTTCCACTTGGCCATTTAAAGATGTGTAATTCAATAATTATTACCCTTGATTCTATTAAGTTTTTAACTTGGATGACTTCTAGGCTCCCTACATGGATCACATAATGTTAGAAAAATGATCGCTTTAATGTATAATTGCTCGCTTATTGTCAACCCACGCTATTGGTTCTTGAAGGTAGCTACCTCTTCATCAAGTTTTTCCAATTGTCATAGCTTGGTTTCTTTGTCTTGCCATGTGATATCTTCAAGGGTGGCTATTTTGTAATTCAAATTGAGGTACTCCTTGCACATTGATTACCTCTTATTGATGGTCATTGTTGGCATGTAAGTCCTTGACCTTGCTTTTTAGAAACTTTAACTTGTTTTTAGTGTGATTTAGCAACACCATTACATTTCTATCTCTTGTATTTAACGGTTAAGCCCTTGGAGTTCTATTTCCATTTCCTCCTCAAGTTGTTTATCTAGGGCAACAATTATTTCCAAATGGTGTTTGGACAATAACTTTAGCCTATTGTTGCCACTATTACAATTTATGGTTTTTTAAATTGGGGTTTTTAGTCAAAAATACTCAAAAAATGAGAAGCATAAAAAAAACCATCATGTTAATTTGAACAAGTCAATTTCACCATGCTAACTTGACAGGGCAATCAATTTTGACTTTGTTGTTTTGATTAACAAAGTAATTGACAAAATGACTAACTATTTGACTAGTAGATAATGGACTATTTAATTAGGTCAAATTTATACCTAAATTAATATCATTTAAAAATTAATTAAAAATTAATAATAGGTAAGTAAATAAATAGGTAAGTAGGTAGTAAATAGGTCTAGGTAGGTTGAAAAAATGCACTTAAGTAAGTAGGTGATAAATTAGCCTAACTTAATTTATTTAAGTTAAGTTAACATATTTATTTTAGCCTTTTAAGCATGCACATAGGTAGCAAGTATAAAAAATTGAACTCCAAACCTCTATAATGATAAACCAAATCTTTACCAATGGACTACACCATCAAATGTGTTCAACTTTTGTCAAGTTTTTTATTTCACATGTTTATTTCACCTTAGCAATTAGTCATTAAACTTAGTGGTTAAATTTAATGGTTTAATCTAATGGTTAAACATAATGGCTAAACTTTATCTAAACTTAACGATTAAATTTAGTGGTTAAACATTGTGGCTAAACTTAGTTGAGAAATTTAATGGTTCAACTTTGGTGAAATCTAATGTCTTAATTAATGGCTAAACTTTGGCTAAATTTAGTAGCTAAATATAATGACTAAACATAATCACATAACTTTGGTAAAACATAGTGGCTAAACTTAGTTGACAAACCTAATGACAAAACTTTGGCTAAACCTAGTGTTAGGCATAAAATTAACGTTAAAAAACTTTAAATTTGGGTCATTATTCCTCCTATGGGGAACATCCAAAAAGAATGTCACGAGTAGTAATGCTTCAAGCTCTTGCTTCTCCCTTTAGTAACCTCTTATTGTAGAAAAACCTAGGGTTAATGTATAAAGGTGGTTATGATAAGAAACTTTAAGAGATTGTCCAATTTTGTCTATGGTTGGTTTTTCCCTACCCTTTTTTCACTTTCTACCTATGATCCCTATACTATCAATTTTTGGACAATAGGTAGGATAACATAGTCATACCAACCTTACTTAATATCAACCTATCACTATGATAAATTGTGAATTACTAAGTTAGTTCTTTATTGCCCTTGGTTAACCATCATTAATATCATCACATCTTCTTGTTATCCTATTACCTTCTATATTTTCTGTTTCGTTCCCATCTTCATTCACCACACAACAACCTTGATTTGGAGTTGGAGGGGCTACACTAAAATAATTTGTATCCTTCACTTTTCAAAACCACAAACCACATTCAAGGATGAGATGTGTAGCCATACACATTCACAAACTGTTAGAATCCTTTATCTTCCAATCAGACACATGAAGTCCTCCTTAGTGTTTTCTTAATAACTCCATCTACTAACTAACATAAAATATAAACCCTTTCCTTAGTTGTAACATTAATTAACCTTTAAGTACATCCCCTCACCAAAACATAGCTTGCTCACAACCTCCTTTTTCTAACACCATACCCTAACTTAATCCTCCTCCAAACCCTAAAAACATTTTTTACCCTTTCACAAGTCTTCCATTTCTCCTTAAGTACTTCCTCCCTTTGCCTCCTTTGCCATTCTTCATCTCAGATAGTCCTTGAGTAGTCACCACCACCTCCCTTGCCTCCCATTCATACCTCCATTTCTCCTCCTTTTGTGTCTTCTCTTGAACTAATTTTAAAGGCCTCATTTTCCATGAACAAATAGCCACACCCTACTTGTTGGTTGATGATGTATTTAATCCCCTCGAAGTTTTCCCAAATCTTCACATCATGTTCCTACTTCCACCCCAACTCATGAATATTTGAACATTGTCACATCAAATGAAAATCACCAAAAAACCCACCCAACCTTCTATTGTAATGCCTTAGCCTCCCTAATCAAGACCTAAAAGAAATTCTAGGAGTGAATATTTTGTAATGATTGTCTTCCTTTACCCAATAGGTTAATTAATCCAAGCGAGGATAAAAAAACCTTTATCCTTTTTAGGCTAATTAACCCCCTTCCTCCCACCTTATCCAAACCACAGCTCCTTAGAATCCAAGGTAGTTAAAACTTTATTCTAATTCATTTTAAATCATGATTTTTTCCCCCTTTCCCCCAAAGCTTCCATCCCACAAAATGGGGTTAGGTTATTTTTTACTCAATACCTAGTAACTTTTTCTAATGGTTAAACATAATGATTAAACCTTGGTTAAATATAGTGGTTAAATTTAATGGCTAAATTTTATAATTAAATGTAATGACTAAACCTTGGCTAAATATAGTGGTTAAACATAATGATTAAACTTTAGTTAAACATAGGTTAAACTTAATGGTTAAATATAGTGGTTAAACTTAAATTAAATTTAATGAACAAATTTAACAGTTCAACTAAGGCTAAATCTAATGCCAAATTTAATGAGTAAACATAGCAACTACACCTAATGTCTTAACTTAATGGTTAAATATAAGTTAAACTTAATAACTAAAATTTTGTTAAACTTTGGGTAAACTTAATCATTAAATATATTGATTAAACATAATGGCTACACCTAATGATTAAATTTAAGTAAGTAAGTGGATGGATCGATAGGTAGTATGTAAGTAGGTTGGTAGGTAAGTAAAGTAGGTTGTGCAAATGTGAAAAAATATAAATAAGTTGAAAAGTAGGTGAGAAGGTATAGGTAAATAGGTAAGTAAGTAGTAAAAAAATAGGCTAAAAACCATTGACCATTTTGATTAAGGTTCATTATATGTATCTAGTTAAATAAATAACTATAGTCAAGTTAATTGGTCAAAAAATACATATGTCATTTAAACCATTGACTTTTAATTAAAATGTACATGTTCATTAATAAAAAACAACAAATTAGTCAATTTGAACCATTTAGAAAACCATGTTTTGTAATAGTGTGGCCTTTCCTCTTTTCAAAGCTTTCAATAGGCCTATTATTGTCCATAACACTGACACTTTTCTTTCATTTTGATCTAGTACATCACAAATTTGCCCCTTCCATGTATTTATGCTTTTACAACATTTGGACCACCGTGATATTGTCCATTTTGTTGCATGACATGTGGGCTTGCCATGAGGGTAACTTTTAATGCATTCTAGGTGGGATAGTTATGCTCATTACCCACCCAAGGCCCACCCAATGTTTTCTTTGTTTATAAAGAGAAAAGGATATTGCATCTTCATCCATAAAATATTGAATTATTCAAAACAAACCCAAATTTGAATCCCATGTGATTCATGCTATGAGGTAGTTTGACCTTCTAAACTAGGTAGGTTGACTTACTTTATAACTAGTGAACTCTTCCAAAACTTAAAGGAAAAGGCATAAGGAGTCAAGACTTGTTGAACAATTAGAGCCACTTAAACTTTATAATATTGAAAACTATAGAATCTCTTTAAATAGCATTTCCAAAGCTAACATTTAGAATAAAAGGCAAATGATAACAATCATATTATATATGTAGTCCAAATTGTACAATCCCAAATTTTAAAATTGGAGTACAATATTCTTATGATTATTGGAAATTGCATTTCAACACACACATTTTCGTGAACAACTATATATATATATATGTATACCTTGCTCTCCAACTTAAATCTGTAATCGGTTTTTTTGGATATTTTCAGCCATTTATCTGAATAAATATGGATTTATAGTTTTTGGTCAATTTATGAACTAATTGAGTTATGCCTACACTAAGTAAAAATTTCCCATCTTCTCTTTGTACCAGTTTTCCATCATTAAAGGCTTGTATACGAGCTATCAAGGTTACATCTATAATAGTTCCACTATTGTTAGCTTGACACTTAGGTGATTGTCGACCTCTACATTTGCAAAACGTCATGCACATGGATTCACACTATTTAAAGCTTGTACTTCACCCAAATTATTGTTTACATGCCATTGTATTGTTGCTAGTGGATTCATTCTAGAAGTACACAAAATTGATAAACAAAAGTCACCATATCTTGAGGAAAAAAGTCAGAAGTCACCATATTTAGACAATGAGTTCCTGGAGGTCACCAGAACAATGCAGGGATCCCAAGAACAAATTTTTACTTTGTTGGCTGACCTCTAACCAAATTTGGCTCACTCCTCTTGTGGATGATGGCGAGTCCACCTACTTGATAAAAGTAGTGTCAAGTATAAAATTATGAAGTTGAGCTTCTATAAAATTAAGAAATTTTTGCCTTCTACAAAACTAGGAATTTTCGGGCTTTTAAAGTTTCCACACCATTTATGAAATACATTGAGCAATGGAGAAACAACAGCAAAGGAGAAAAAAATGCAAATAAAAATACCGCATTTCAAGGCTCCATGAGTCCCTCCTTTCAGCCACTACAATTTTCTGAGACTGTTGTTTATGTGTGGAACAACAGCCCTTTTGAGTGTTTTATAAACAAAAGAGAGTCAAACATATTGACCCATTTGCCTGTTTCGGCTTCTCTTTGCAATCATAATAATGGAAAGGCAACCAAAAAGTGTTACACTACTCTGCAATTGTCTTCTGCCCTTCATGCCTCGCTCATTTGGGGAGACAGCATAAATGAATCTCTAGGTTTCAATCTACTAATTTCTAAAAGCATCCGCACCACTTGCCTCATTGTGGGTCTTGATACAGGTGAATTATCCGTACAAAAGAGTGCAACTTTCAACATGAGCTCCATCTCAGCCACTCGAACAGTGTCACTCAGCTCCATTCGCTTGTCCAGAATTTCAGTTATGGGTGTTGATTGCCTCACCTCTTTTACCCAAGTCACAAGGTCCCCACCTTCTTCAATTGCTTGAATTGGACGCCTTCCCGTAAGCAACTCCAATAGAACCACCCCAAAACTGTATATATCACATTTTTCTGTGACCTTCATTGTATATGCATACTCTGCAAAAGCCCATCAGCAATCTCTCTCAGAAGTGTCCATATGTCACATAAAAACTGTAATGTCAGCTGTTGAGAATCTCACACCTTGTTGTAAACAACTGCCCAAAACATGAATGAATGGTTGGGAAACATGACTTCTGATTCACCTGCCCACAAATAAACCTGACAAGAGTACAGCTGCATTGGGCTAGAGACCTCTAACTATCAAGAAAGACTAACTGTATGGAGGAAATAGACTGAGAGGGTCACTGTACCAGGTGCAATGTAGCCATAAGAGCCAGCAATGGCTGACATGTACTTGGATTCTTGCACATCGATGAGCTTCGCCAACCCAAAGTCACCAACGTGTGCCTCAAAATGATTATCCAAAAGAATGTTGTTTGACTTGATGTCGCGGTGGATTATATGTGGTTTGCAATCATGATGCAAGTATGCCAAGCCCTCAGCAGCCCCCAGTGCTACTTTGTACCGCCTATCCCAATCTAATTGGCAATTCTCTGCACTTAACAGCTCACCCAGGCTTCCTTTTGGCATATACTCGTAGAGAAGAAGATTGAAACCCTGCTGTGAGCAGAATCCTAGAAGCTTGACAATGTTCCGGTGTCGGATTTTCCCCAGCGTCATTATCTCGGCAGTGAAACTATCATACTGAACAGGACCGTCTTTCTGAGTAGACAGCTTCTTTACTGCTATAACTTTCCCTGAAGGCATGACTGCCTTGTACACCTTTCCACATGCTCCCCTTCCAACTTCTGTATTGTCACTGAAGTTATCAGTGGCTTGAATCACATCACCGACTGTGATGTCTGTCTTTGGGAATAAATCATGAGGATCCTGTGATAGATTCTCTTCCACAGGCACAAGTGCACTTGGACGCCGGCAAAACCAACATGCACCCAGAAGAATGATCAGCACTGCCCCACCAATGACAGCTGCAATGATACCCACTATCACACCAGTTGACACATTTGAATCCTGCCAATTGCTTGGTGGCAGTGGTGGTGGCAGAGGATTAGAAGTGGGGCACACACTAGGTAAATCACTGCCACAGAGACCTGTATTGCCAACAAAGCTGCTTGCATTTAACCGCTGAAAGATTGGGCTGTCTGGCACGGGTCCTGACAGCTGATTGTATGACACATTGAAGCTCTGAATGCTGGTTAGATTCCCCAGTGCAGCAGGTATTGAACCTACTAAATGATTGAATGACAAGTCCAACATCTGTAGCATGACCAGATTTCCAAGCTCTGCTGGAATGTTCCCCACCAGTTCATTGTGACTCAGATTGAGCCCATACTGCAGACTGTTGATCTTGCCCAGTGATTGAGGAATGTTGCCTGAGAACATATTCCCACCCAGTTGCAAATAGGATATATGTGTGCAAGTTTTCAATGTGTCTGGAATGGAGCCCACCAGTCGGTTATTGGAAGCCAGCAGTGACTCAACTTGCAAAAAGTTGCCAAAATTTGCAGGAAGACTGCCTGTGAACAGGTTGTTGCTCAAGTCAAGATATTGAAGTGAAGTGCAGTTGCCAAGTCCCAGAGGGATGCTACCAGTGAGAGCATTGTTGGAGACATTCAGGGTTACTAGCTGCACAAGTTGGCCTAACTCCTCTGGAAGAATTCCTGTGAAGTTGTTGTCAGCTATGGACAGCATTTGGAGCAACTGGAGGCTTCCCAGTGAAGGAGGAATGTTTCCAACAAAGTGGTTTTCAGTTACATCAAGTTGCAGCAGACCTGAAATTTGGCTCACTTCATCCAAAATGGTACCTGTGAAAAAGTTAGCCTCAAGGTGCAAGCGTTGCAGTGATTTGCAGCTCAACAAACCTGGTGGAATGGTGCCTGACAGGTCATTGCTTCCCACATGCAGCCACAATAGACCCTTTGTGTTGCAAAGTTTAGGAGGAATACTTCCATTGAGATGATTGTTTGAGACCTCCAAGACTGTCAGATTGCTCAAGCTGCCCAGTAGAGGCGGGATCTCTCCCACCAAGTTGTTGCTGAACAACTGGAGAATTGACAAATTTGTCAAGCTCTGTAGTTGTGTTGGAATGGTCCCTGTGAGTTGATTGATAGACAGATCCAATTGTGACAGGCTTGTAGCACTGCCAAACTCTGGTGGGATCGGACCAGTCAGCTCATTTTCAAACAAGTGCAGCAACTGCAGGCTTGGCAAGGACCCAAGCTCTGCAGGAATGTCACCTGACAGTTTATTCTCTGAGAGATCAATCTCCAATACACTCGTAAGGTTGCCAAAGGATTTTGGGATAGAGCCATTGAAACTGTTTGTGTATATGTAAAGCTGCTGCAGTTCTTGCAATTTTCCAAGCTCCTCTGGAATTGTGCCTGTGAGGGAATTGCTGTAAAGAGCCAGCATTCGCAGGTGGGAACAGTTGCCAAGCTCTGGTGGAATGCCCCCCTCCAAATTATTTTGCCACAATACCAAGCTTGTCAGGTTCTCAAGAAGCCCAAGACTCTGCGGTATAGTACCATTCAACTTATTCTGAGCTAAACCAAAAACTGAAAGACTCTTGCAACCTGCAATTTCTACAGGGATGGGCCCAGTCAAATAATTTTGTCCCGCACGAAATGTCTTCAAATTCTGCAATCTACCCAAGCTAGTTGGCAAGGAACCATCCAAGCTATTGGTGATGCAAATGAACTCCACAAGTGAGGACAAGTTTCCAATCTCTTCAGGAATTGAGCCAGACAAGCCATTATTACCTAAGTAGAGAATTTGAAGTGAACCCAAGTAGCCAATTTCGGGAGGGATGATGCCTGTCAGGTAGTTGTTACTAAGATCCAGGAATGCTAACTTAGAGAGATTGGTGATGGAGTTAGGGATTGGGCCTGAAAGCTGGTTATTAGAAAGATTCAAGTATCGCAGTGCAGCTAGTCTGCCAATGCTTGGAGATATGCTACCTGAGAGATTGCGGCTTGACAAGTCAAGATCCCAGACTCGTGGCTGACTACTATTTCTGCAATATACACCTTCCCACTGACAAGGAAAACTATCTGAAGCGTTCCAGCTAGCTAAAACCCCATGGTGGTCCACTAGACTACTCTTGACATCCAACAAAGCCTCTCCATCACTTGAAAGAGCGTGACATTGTGTTGTTGCCAGTACCATCACCACCACAAGGCTCACCACCAAAGCCCAAGACTCAGATCTTCCTTGTATCATCTTCGTGGCACCATGACCAATGATAAAGCCCATCTTAGCTATAGCCAGCTTTGGGCCTTTCACTAAGCTACATTACTGATCACCCAGCCGTTGCCCCAATGGAACACAAACCTCTGAAAGAAATCTGAAACTAACATACCTGTAGCTGGAGAAAACACAACCCTATCGCAAACCCAAAAGTTCTAGGCTTCACTAGCTCCAAGTGAAGGTGACCAGGATCTACACCATATCCTGATCAGACCTCTCTTCAAGCTTGCTATAACAAGCCCTGCAGCTAACGGTACACATTTGGTAACCATCCTTAAGAGCTCCAACCAGCTGCTAGCATCATCTGTCGTCCACTCCGCAGCTTCATTTCCTTTGCCGGCAGACTAGAGCTGCAGATGGCATGCATGTCCTGGCCTCCAAAGAACAAACCCTAGGAGGACTCCACCATCTCTCGTCCGCTCCATTCACAGCTTCACTTCCTTCTTTCCGGCAGACCAGCTAGAACTGCAGATGGCTGGGCATATCCTGGCCTCCAAAGAAAAAACCCTAGTACGACTCCAACATTACGGAGCTAGAGCTCTAGCATCATCTCTCGTCCGCTCTAGCTTGACTTCCTTTTTTTCCGGCAGACTAGCTAGAGTTGCAGACGGGCATGTCCTGGCGTCAAAAGAACAAACCCTAGCTGGAAGAAATTTCATTACTACCAAGCGAGCAACTAGCATCAATCTCTGGTCCTCTCCACTGCACCTTCATTTCCTTTCCTCCGACAGAGTAGCTAGCGCTGCAGCGGATGGCAGCAGGCATGTCCTGGCCTCCAAAGAACCAACCCTAGAACTCCATCACATTCTCTCCTCCACTCTTGCACATGAGCTGCAGCTTCATTTCCTATTCCAGCAGCCGACTCTAAAGATGATGATGCCATGTCCCCCTGGACTCCAGAGAACCAACAACCCTAGGACTGATTCCAGCACAAGCACCACCACCGCAACATTACAGTTGCAGATCCACTGATGATGATGATGATGAGGAGGAGGAGGAGGAGGAGGAGGAGGTACTGCAGCAAGGAAGGAAGGAAGGAAGAAAGGAGGGCATGAAGTCTAAAGAGGAGAAAGAAACAAAGAAACAAAGAAAGCTGCAAAAACTGCAAACGCGGAAACTGATGTTGATACCAGCTGGTGCTGGTGTTGTTAAACGGGTATCAACCTTAGGTCCGGGTATCAGCCTCAGGTCATACCAGACTGGACTGCTCTTTGATACCAGTGTTGATACCAGTATTGATATCAGTCTCTGACCTTATATATACCAAATCAACACTAATATCTCTACCTACATTATTTAAATTTTTTAAAAAAAAAGCACTTAATTATATCGCTGCAGAAGAATTTTATTTATTATTTATTATTTTCCTTTAGGAAAAAATAAAATAAAATAAAATCCAAAGTACATAAGTACTGTGTTAGAGAAGTTAGAACCCTGTGTGTAAATAGCTATTGCACATTGAACTTGTTTCCTTTTATAATTATTTAAATTCAGACCATCAAATCCAGCAATCCCATTGGCTTGGAAAAAAAATTTCAAACAACTTTACACATAACTTTATTCTGCTGAAGATTGAACCCCTCCTTTCTAGCATTTCCCATTGGCACTCTAAAATTTCTCACAAACTTAACAAATCCTATTATTACACGTGTTTTGTGTTTTAAGTATTAAGGTTAGATAGGTTGATGAGTGAACACTTAAAAGAGAAGTCGAAGGAAGTTGAATCCTCAATACGAGGTTCAATGTTGGATGATGAGTGAACTAAAATTAGATTAGGGTTTTGAGCTTAAAATCTTTGATTGTTTCAATCTTTGCCTCTCAAATACCAAGAAATAAATTTTGTAAAGCTCTCTAACTCATCTTCAGGTTTTTTAAATCACTCAAAAACAGACAAAAAGTGAAGAAAGAAGATACTACTAGCCTGGAACTAGAGAAAGGTCTACTATAGAGCTATAATTGTTGGTGGTTTGTTTGTTTGTTTGTTTGTTCCAATTTTGTGATGGTAGTTAAATTGGGAGTTTATCAACAATAAATTTTAATAACATTTGGTTATATACCAGATATGAAAATAATTAAAAAAAAGAATGTCGTTATATTTTGACTACTTGTTTGGGTAAAGGATGAAAAGCATTTGCTCTTTATCTGTCCAAATATACAGAATGTTAAGGAACGCTTTTGTTTGACCCTACCCTTCACCCACATGAGCACTCTTGCTGAACTCATGCAGACTACGAACATGGTCACCTTGGTCAAATTTGTGACATGCTGCCAGTACCACAGGACATTATGTTCTCCATGATCTACCTTTCGTCTAATGAACTCTCTGGTCCCAAATGGATGTAAAATTGTAAACAAAAAAACAGTTTAAAATTTCATTGATTTTTTTTAAAAAAAATTTGTTGGGTTTTTACAGAAAAAAAGGAAAGTTTTGGTTTTTTTAGTGTAAATTAATTAAAATTTCGCCAATTTATTTTTCAAAAATTTGAAAAATAAAACCCTGGCTGGAAGTTGGAACTTTGAACCCTGTCATCGAAATCTAACAAAATTTCAATTTTTTTTGGAAATCCAGTGAATTTATTTTTTCTCAAAAGTCCTGTGTATGTGTCAAAATCATATTTTGCAGGTGAAAAAAAATTGCCAGTATTTGCCCCCCACGAATCACTGTACGTTGCGAAAATTTACAGTCCTGGTTATAACAATAACCTTCCAGAACCGGCAATTTTCATCAAAGAGCCACCAATGAACTAGTGGTTTTATGGTTGGTTGAGAACCGTGGTCATATGACAAGATGGGTCTTTGTTTTTTCTTTTTTTTTTGGGAGAATTGTGATCATGAATTGTAAATAGCACCTTTGATAACCTTTGAGGGCCTATTCCTCTCTTTCTAATAACCGCCCGACCCCCGCTCCAAACCCATTTTCACCCAATATGAAGGATGTACTTCATCCAAAGTAGCCCTAACTGCAGGACATCTATCTACAACAACATAAAAGCTTGGAATTTCAAAACCCATCTCAACCTTCCCCCCACAGAGATAGGCTCTTGTAGTATTCCACATGCTCAAAACCTACAAACACCATAAAATTTAAGGTCTCTGGCTGGTGTGATTTTAGGGTTTAGGGTTTATATAGTCACTTTCTTGACCTCATTATATGACATAATCTTACAGTGATGATGAGACCATACACTTATAATATTGACCAAAATGTATGTGTCTGTTGAATGCAAATTATGGAATGTTTTTAAAAATTTTTGTTGAATCTGCCACCCCGGACATTTATTATATAAGCTTGTAAACCTGTGCTCTTGCACTCGTTAACAAGTCCATATAGGTAACACATATATAGTCAATTCAGCATCAGAACTACTTGATGAAAAAGGAGAATAAGACTAAGAGCATCTCCAGCAGTGCTCAGTATGTGACCCTGAGAATATATTTTTCACATCCAAGAAGTTTTACTTATTTACCCTTTTTTTTCAGTCCCACCCACAAAACTGAAACTGGGATAGTAAATAGGTGGGAGACTACTAATGGCAAACCACCTGGACCAATCAGTATGATGGGGCAATCAGAAACACTGAGCAGGAGTTGGATCATATTTACTCTTTTCTCCAGGTGCATAATGTTGCTGCTGTGCTATTCACCACCCACCACAAACTCTGCAATTATGTTGAGCCGAAACTATTTTCCTCAGCCAAATCAGCATATCTTGACTTTTCTTCATCTAATTTTACTCTGCAGGATCATATAGTGACCGGTGAGCTACCCCAGCCGTGCTCATGATGTGACCTTGCAAACATTTTTTTTACATCCAAAGTCTGTTTATTTATTGTGTTGCAACCCCACTTAGAAAACTGAAACAGGGACAGGAAATAGGTTGGGGACTACTAATAGCAAACCACCTATCAGAAACACTGAGCATCAATTAGGTCATATTTATTACACTCTTTTCTGCACGTGCACAAGGTACTACGCCTTTGTGCCAGCCACCTGAAAATGTCCCAAAAAAAAAACCATTTTCCTGAGCGAAACCCCCCGCAAATTTTAGATTCTTTTCATCTAATTTTGCTCTGCAGGATCACATACCGAGCACTCTTGGAGATGCTCTTAGAGCATTACCAGCATGGCTCAACATGTGACCCTGCAAATGAAAATTGAATAAAGAAAAGTCAAAACAAGGCATGAAAATTGTTTTGTTCCTACATATTTGCACTGTTTGCTGAGGCTGGTAAATGATGGATCAAAGCTATCCACAGGCACATTTTGATTTAATTGATGACACGTTTGTATGACACCATCAAAACAGTAGTCACCAGATATAACTGCAACAACACACACACTCTTTTAGATAAAAAAAAGAAATTTGGCAACAAAGTTTTAAAAAATAATAAAATTTTCACCAAAATAAGGTCACCTCTTATGAGAAGGACTAAGGAACAATAATGCAGTTTCATCTGGTCCCACATTTTGAGGAATGGTGACCAAATGTTACTGAGAATTTTGAGTTCATTATTTGAGGATGGCCAAGGTGAATCATCCTCTACACTGACACTCTCACCTTCTTAACTAAGACATCCTTATTATACACTATATTTAATTGCACCAGGAGTTTCAAGCACCATGAATTAGTCATCCTTCAACCAAAAACAAAAAGTTGTTTGTCTCTATGTGTAGGTCATACTTACTACCTCTTCCAAGCCTGCCTACCTCACTCCTTCCCTTAATAGATATCATTGCCTTTTTCCCTTCTCACCTCAATGATATGAAAAGGCAAATTAACAATCAACATGTTGCTTTTCATGTTTCATCTTATCTATAATTTAAAAGAAAAATCAAATTGACATAAATAATGATGAACTACAGGGAACCATATGGTAACATAAAAGTGAGAAAAATTAATGAGGAACAAGAGAGAATTTTTTTTTTTTTGGGCTCAATTTGGAACCTTGCCCTTCAAACAAGGACATTAAACTCATTTATATAATAAAAATGTTTATTGTTTGTTTGTCCATGTTTGAAAATGCAGACACATCATGTGCCCTTTTGATAGAAAGTAAAAGCTTTGCAAAAAGATATCATTGTTAATATTCAATGTTATAAGGAAAACGTAAATTATGCTAGAACTAAATGTATGTGCTTTTTGTAATAACACAATGTTTGATGCATTGAATGTTGAATTGAAAGAAAATTTTTAAGCTTGTTTTCACATGTGTGCTAAGATATATGATAACATTTAAAATTTTAATTTAATTTGATTTAATTTGGATCTTAGCCTTGGAAATTCAAAGGTGTCCCATTATCAAATTGATCTTTCATTCCTTGATAAAGTTAATAAACTATAATTGGCACAATACCTAATTTCAAATTGCTTTTTTGCCATGTTTACTTGTGAGAATCACAAGCATCCTAACTAGTATTTACAATGTTTAAAAATAAACCCTAAAAAATTAGGGTTTGTACCATGATATTAGTGTAAATGTTGGTTCACCCAAGGTTTTGAAAACCTAATAGAACATTATTTATTTATTTTTTGTTATAGGTTTGAACTTGCCATAAGTGATAGAACCATTGTGTAATGCATTACTTATTTAATACAATTAAACAATAGTTATAATTAGTGCATGTTTACTTTTTCCATACATGTCTTATTGATAGGGTGTTTTTTTTGGGTGTAGGGTAAAGCCCCAAGCTCAAGCCATTCTCAAAATAAGGGACCTAAGATGAGCCAATGGTCAAGTCTAATCCTACATTTTGGGAATGTCCCTCGCCATAGCAAAACATGAATCAAAATAACTATGAACTTAAACATCATTTGTAAATCACTAGGCATAGAAGTGGGATGGTTCTTACTCCTACTCACAAAAAATGGGAGGGATCTTACACCTTTAGGTAGGTGTGATTTTCCTCATTCTTACAAAGGAAGCATAATATCCCTCCTCTTTTCTAAGAAGGATATTCATGGATGAAAAATACCTTCAAAATTAGCTGAGGTTAAAAAAAACACTGAGGTTCATGGGTGAAGTAAGCCATAATAAGTAATTCTCCACCAACCCCTTCCTAAAAAATAAGTGCTACCCCATCTTCTTCTTCACCTAGTTAGAGTTCCCCCCTTGCCTTTGGGCAGAAAGCACCACCAACTTCAACTAATTATGAGACTTGAGCTAAGTCCATATGTTGGCCACAATTGCAATTCTTCCAATTGGTTTAAAAATTAAAACTAAATTTGTGAGGGGTTCATTCATAATTGGGGTTTCAAAAAGGAGTGTCCAAATAGGACAACTTTGAGTTTTTTTTTCTTCCTTATTTATATTATTATTATTGTAATGAATTGTTGTATGTCAATAGATAAAATGATGTTATGTTAAATCAATTAAAATATTTTTAATATTATATAAATATCATTAGAATAATTATATCAAATATCTTGATTATATTTTTTAAAAAGAAATTTGAATTATGTTTTAAATAATGCAAATAATGTCAAATTTTTATGAATAAATTATTTTTATGTTTATGTTTGACGATGTTCATTGGATGCATTTTAAAAATATTAGAAATTATAATTTTTTCTGAAGATATAAAAAATCAAGTGTGTTTTTTCCTTTGCTTCTCAGTGGCTTCCTTATTTGTCTATTGTTATTACTTTTTTTTTTTTTTTGGCCTTTGTGCATCATCATCATCTTCCTTCCTCCTTTTATCCTTTTTCTCCATCCTTTTTTTTTTCCCAAAAAA
>Ga0116231_10002655_pt1 | contig 37395 bp, 21 predicted proteins | sample S1TSphgellanicum_2_FD_89695 | JGI IMG/M metagenome (GOLD analysis project Ga0116231, IMG submission 89695) | Host-associated microbial communities from peat moss isolated from Minnesota, USA - S1T2_Fd - Sphagnum magellanicum MG | ecosystem: Host-associated > Plants > Peat moss > Unclassified...
AATAGCTAAGTTTCCACACCCCTTGAATGGATGTTGTTGGGATGACATCACCTCCAAAACCCTTTGGCATTATTAAGGCTTTAGGGTTGGTTTTTCCCCATTCCCTCTCTCAATTCTGCTTTCTCAGGTCCCACTACAAGATTCATTAGAGGTCACCCATTCAAATTCCTTTCACCATTAGCGAGCTCTATTTTGGTTCCATTTTAAGCTTCATCCTTCATAAGCCTTTCTTGTCCAAAGCATTTGATGGGCATGGTTTGCTTGCAATCCTACCATGTGTGCATCACTATGTGAAGCTTTAGAAAACTATATGTCACCAACTTGGAGTTCTTGAATTTAAACATGGGAAGGACATAGGTCTTGCAAGATGAGCTATTACAAGACACCTTGCCCAAGGAATTTCACTATCATGGTTAATTAAAAGTTTTGGTTTTTCCTATGAAGGGATTTGTGGGAAACCTTAAAAATTATTGAGAGTGAGGAATAAGACTTGTCATTCACATGCTAGCAAAAGAAAACTTCAAATATTTCATTTGACTAGCGCATATGACAATTCAAAAGCATAACGAGAAACACATAGCACTATTAAAAACTACAAGTTTGTAATGAATAGCTTTACTAGGATTCATGTTGAAGTTTGGATGCAATAAAGTACATCAATGATTGGCCCAAATTTGCAAGTTTCCTATCCTATTATTGATTAGGTCCAATATTCAAATATACAACCTTGACCCACAAAGTTCATGTTTCAACTTTGAAACTCAAAAGATACAAAAATAAAACATTTTCATGTTGATATTTGAATTTATTACACAAAGGTTAACAATTATTGTAGATTTTTCATTATTTAAATATTTTAATGATTCAAATTGTCACAATCCTTGCCTTTAGGTTGCAACAAAGACATGAATAATGTGGGGTTGAGTCAAAAATGGAGTTGAAAGCTTCACTTCAACTCCAAAGGTTTAAACATGGGAATTTTATATAAGCATCCCATAATGTTAATGAAGATGTTGATTTTAGTTAACTTGTGGAGAGCAATTTTTTTTTTTGGTGATCCTTGATGTTGCATAGTTGGCCTCCACATATTTAAGGAGGGTAGTTTTAGGTGGCAATTTCTAAAAGTAATGTATTGTTCATGTGGCTATATGTTATTTTGGGTCTTAACAAGATGGCAATCGTCTAGGTTAAAAATTCACAACACCGTGTTCATTTTGTAAACATAAAAGCAAATGTGATCAAAATATTAAGTTCATGGCACATGTGCAAATGTGAATTATGCAAATATGCCCATCAAATGTGCAAATAAAGTGCAAACATGCTAGAAATTTGACAAGTATCTACTTATCAAATTGCAACCAAGAAAAATAACTTGTAGTAAAATACATAAGCTAAAAGTTACAAGCCATTTTGTACAAAGCTAAAATTATAAGCCAAGTTAAAATTTGAATCATAAAAATTTAGGTTATGAATTTACATACCCTAAACCTAAAATTCAATGAACACATGATGAGAACTAAAGATCTAGATTTTGCAAACCCTTTCATGTAACAATTTGTGCCATCAAACTACCTTCCAAAGGAATTGAACCCTAATTTTGCCATATTCATTGGAAGGGGGACTCATAAAACAAAACACATAAATACCAAAATCCCTATCTACAAATAGAATTGACAAAAAACATGGATACACAACAAAAACATAAATTTTGAATTACATTTTGCATACACATGGAATTGGAATTTTAAAAAAAACTTCATTAGTTTTATACTACAATTACTTGAAAACAATGTTACAATGGAAAATTCTAAAATGTAAAAAATCATGTGCATACATTCTCACCACAACATCAAAATGAATGGTTAGTCAATTTTTCAACTTTGATTTCATGAAAATAAAAGTAGAGAATGCATGTTCATCCTCAACACTCCCCAAAACCATAATGAAAACATGTTCAACAAGTTTGAAATATTCAAAAATCTTGAACTGCAAAATCTAACTACTAACCATTCATTTCCACATTAGAATGGTTGGATTACAATCATGAGGGGCAACATGATAGAATTGCAATTGGATTGCATTGTGGTAACAAAATAATATTATTATTGCTCAAATAAAATTACATTCAACAATGGACCATGTGAAACAAGATTTGGTTGTGTGGTCTAACATGCTAATAGTGTGTTTTCTAAATCTACAAATGACTAGGCAACATTGTGGCAGCTTCTAATTGTAACCAATATTGGGCATAGATGATGCCCATAACATACATCAATTCTTAAGTCAAAAACCATTTGTGCAATTTTGCAATCAAACATCTAACAATAGAAGTGCATTGATTTTTTACATTTTGGGCAACACAAGCCTAATCATTTTAGGCCACCATTGACACCATCTAGTGGCCTTGATAATTTTCTCCAACATGTATAGATGTTGGATGAAGAAAAAAACAACAAATTCCAATTATGATTGTGGCTTAATCCACCATTGAATGCATAGGGCATCATTTTGAAACATCACCAAATCCATAAAGCTTTGGAATTAATCACAAGAGTATTGCTTCTCAATATTCACATACATGGTGTAGATATCAACTTGACATGATTTGATAGCTACAACAAAATAAAAAATGAAAGTGTCTTTATTTTGAATAAGCTTGTTCAAGCTTTGCACTACTTCCAACATAAGCAACATACAAGTAAGGCCCATAACAATTTCCACATCACATAAAACATAGTTACTTCTAGCATCCAGTAGAATCATCACTCATTTTGACCACCAATGTTTTGTATTTTCCAAACACTCATGTAAAGGGGCCAACATGGAAATCCGCCTTGTCTTAATGTTCCTCAAAATTTTCAAAACCCTTGACATAATCACTTCAATCAAACTAGTGCATTCAAGGTGTATTTTTGGGGACTAACTATATTAATATACATAGAAGTAAACAAACTCTAAATCTTTGCAACTTGAAACAAGGATGAAAGAGTTTGGACAACCAAGTTGCACTGATGTGCCATACAATGAACCAACAATGTAAGCATTATGGTTGTTCATGAGTTGGACAATAACACATGTCTTCAAGCCTTGGAAAACTATTACATGGTTGGCCTTAAAACCCACAACTTCGTAAACCCTAATATACCACCCAAATGAATAAAAAAACAAACAATGGCAACATTAAGATTATCAAATGTGGCTCCATTTACAACTTGTTGAAGATTCAAAAGGATTGACACTCTTCTCCAATTTTTAATAGCATACACATGCGTAGAAACCTAAGATTAATTGTAGTGGTTATTTCGTCACAACTAATGGAAATGAATCTGGTTTGTCGCAAAACCACTTTCATTTATTTCAAAATCACATTGTGCATGGTTCTTATCATTCTCCACCCATTCAAATATGTCCAACGTTTATTAGGGGCATTAGTAAACTTCAAAAACTCAAAGAGCTCCATATTATGTTCAAAATTTATCATGGGCTTCCCATGTTTCAGAAGGTGAAATGTTGTCACAAATTTAAAATATATATATTTAATTTTCAACCTTTCTTCCGTTTAACACCAATTGCATAACTAACTCTAAACCTTGGATAACATGGATCTTTTTTTTTTAATGTTGGCTTTCAAAACTCTAGTAATATTCACCCACTTTGACTCTTGGATAAACAATCAAAGAGTGTCTGCAAGTTGGCTACACATGTTGGGTGGAAGAGGCACTTTTGGCAACCAATGTGATTTTTTCATAGGTATAGTTGGCACCTTGCATTATTTTGAATTAGGATTTTGGCACCCAAGAAAACAATTGGGTAGCATAAAATGATGATATTAAAAATTGGGATGTATGATAAATGGTCTACATATATTTCTCCATTGTAAAGAACCAACAATCCATTTTACATCCACGTCCAAATTTCATTACATGAACATGTGGTGATGCAACAATTTTTAGTAGATGATATTTGTACTTTTGAGTTTTTTTCAAGTCTAGCTAATTAGTTATTGTGGTTACAAAATTGACTCATCAATTAACATAGGTACCTAAAGTTTTAGCATATGTGGTAAAACCACTTGTGGGCTTGCAAGTGGGTAATACCATTTTTTTCCTTCTTTTACATGAATAAATATAGCACTTGTAGGCTCCTAAGTGTGTAATATCATTATAATTCTCCACCTATGTCATTAAATAAAAGCCACTTGCAAGCCCATAAATGTGCAATATCATTTTTTTTCTTTTGTTTGTGAAAAAAAAATCAACATTTGTTGCCAATAACCTTAAACCACTTGTGGACTCACAAGTGTGCAACATCATTATTTTTCTCCAACTATGTGAATAAATAAAAATTACTTGTGGACCCACAAAGGTGTAATATCATTTCTTTTCTTCTTCGGTGTGAGAAAAAAACCACTTGTGAGCTCAAAAAAGTGCAATATCCTTTTTTCCCATGATCTATGTAAATATAAAACAATATTTATGGGCCCACAAGTGTATAATATCATTTCTTTTCTTTTCAAGTGTGAGTGAAAAAAATCACTTGCAAGCTTGCAAATGTGAAATATCCTTTTCTTTTTTTAGACCATGTGAATTTTTAAAAAAGCACTTGTGGGCCCACAAAGGTGCAATATCATTACTTTAATTTTCTGGTGTGAGCGAAAAAAATCACTTGGGAGCTCACCAATGTGCAATATCTATCTATGAAGAAAGGTAGTTTGCTTGTTTTGTTTGTCATGTTGAGATCTCCCAAACCATGGCGCCTTTTGCTTCATAAATATTGTATAGCATATGGTGTAGTCTATTGAGATGAAACTTATTATACATTCCAAGCAAAAGGTAACAATAATGAATATATTAGAATTATTTATAAACTCACCCTGTCTTTGGGCCTTAGTTTGACACTCTAAAACCTAATCATCCCCAATTTGAGGGTCAATGCAAAGTGAGCGGAATTGGGTACCATTTCATGAAACTGGGTATCAGTTTACAAGGATGCAGGATTTTCCTTTCACAAGAACAATTTGAAATAATTCAATATTTAATGGCCAGAAGGTGCAAATAATGCAAATCCAAAATTAGTGTTGACACTCATGTCCTCAGTTTGGGGGTGAGAAAACCAGTTGGTTCTCCTATTTCCAATAGAGTTATCCCTAAAGTAACCCTCTCTTCACCCTGTCTTTGGGCCAACTTTCACCCCCTATCCCCTCTTTCAGTGGTATCCGCAAAGTAAAGACATTTTAATTAATCTCTGTATGAAATGCTGATACTCAGCATTTAATGCATAAGGGTCGAGACTAATTATAGTAGTTGTACAATAAGGAGCATTCAAAATATATGTAGCAGTAGTGGAGGCGCTCAGGAAAAAGGAAAGCCAGGATGAAACTCAGTTTACCACCAAAATTGATTGTTTTCTGAGTTTCATTCCCCCTTGAATGCTAGTGTACTTTTTTGCAGGTTTTTTTTTTAATCTCGCCATGTATGACCAAACTCAGGGTTCTGGTGCTGTGTTTTTCTTACTTTACGGATAACTCTAATGTGTATTGCTTTCATCCTGACTTTTGATTTGGTACTCAATCTTGACAAAACTGGGGCCCGGTACCCCCAATTTGAGGTACTTTATGGATGGCTCTCATATTATTGTACAATGAGCTTTGCACAAACTTTGCACAATATATTCAGAACAGCAGGCAAAGCGTGACCCGAGCATTGGCGGCCAATGGCTGGCTGAGATCAATAAGGCGAATACGGAAAGTAAGTGAAATACACTTTCCCTCTTACTATGTGCTTCATCCCCATGTGACGGTTAGGAAGACAACCAACAAAAGTGTTCTCTTGCTGGGGAAGGCCCATAACATGGACACAAAAGTTAGGAAGAGAGTTAACAAAAGTGTTCCCTTGCTGGGGGAAGGCCCATTACATGGACACAAAAGTTAGGAAGAGAGTTAACAAAAGTGTTCTCTTGCTGGGGGAAGGCCCATAACATGGATTGTGTCTATTCCTTTATTGAAATTCGACAAGTTGTTTGTGGAGTTTAGACTGGAGCAAATTTGTAGTTCTAGCACAAAATCCTCCCCATCCAACTTTTGCGGAATGGGGAGGATGCACTGAAGTTTGGGCAAAGGAGAGAGACCTATACCCCATCTTGCCAACTGTGGAATCCAAATTTAAAGGAAAGAGATTGTAAGGAAAGAGGCCTTGTCCTCATTACTCATGTACTACTGCCAAAGGAATCCCGATTGGGAGGACCCAGCCATGTGATGAGGTAACTTTGAGTTGGGTCTAACAAACGGCCATTATTTTATTATTACTCGGCAGTCACAACAGGGTTTTCACGTGCACCCCAGCAGGTTTGAACCCAGAACCTATTTTTAGTGGTATAATTCTTCTTCCATTTTTATCAATTCTAAGAACTCTAGGATGAAGCTTGATGATGGGGGGACTGAAAGTATAGGGGAGAAGCATGTTGCCTTGACAACAGGCCTTCCCTGAGGACCAAATGAATATTGTAAGACCTACCCTGGTTAGGCATTAATTATTTCTTTTTTGACATTGTCGAAAATTCTTTAAAAAATGCTTCCCTACCATGCTGAAAATCTGAAAGAAACTCAAGCACACTAGCTTCACTATTTAATATAATGCGACATTGTAAAACATTATGATTATTATTACTGCCAAGCATAACATTGACAAAATAAAATAAAATTATTAGGCACCTTGCTGCTGAAGCAAGCTCTGTACTCCCATAATTGAGGTTGCTCATCCTTGCAAAATGCTCCATTCCAAGGGAATTCCTGAAACCTCCTATGCCAGTCTAAAGCCCAAATTGCACTCAAGGAGGTCTCAAAAATTACACTGTAATTTTCAGCCAAGGTTGTTATGCATATGGTAATGCCCTGGAGGCTGATTATGTCATCCTATGGACTGAGGTTGGGGCTTGAGGTCTGAGGTGTAATGCCCCTGCCCAAAGGGCCTTTATCGATGTAGGGATCAAGGCAAGCCAGCTGCACAAGGGGGCATATGCACATATGGTGGGAATTTTTTAAAATTCTGGCCATGCAGGCAAAATCCTGCATGGGCATTGGGAATGTTTCACAAAACAAAATACCCACCTGCAAGGATATAAGGAAACTAGTTGAGCCAATTATTAAACATAGGCTTGGTTTCCCTTCCTACCTTTAGTGGAGGCTGTATGACCCAGCTCAACACTAAACATATTCACTAGAGAAGGTAAAACAACCTATATTGCAGGCTCTAAGTTTTATGGATATTTGATGTACTTCATCATCCATCTCTCAACATAAAGAAACCATAAGTAAGGATTACAACACTACCATTTAGTATTCGTGTCCTCATTGTCATGGCAGTTCCTTAACCCTCCTATTAGATGTTGTTCATTTATCATATTCCCCCCTGCACCACCCAATTCTTGAGCATGATACTTGGACTATGCAATGTAGCCTTTTTTTTTTCTTTTTTTTCCAAATCTGGGTTGTTGCACATGTGGCAAAACATTCCAGCAAAAAAATGCATATGTGGCAAAGATAGAGAAATGTTTCCAAAAACTATCTGGCACATGTGCCATCTTTATAAAAATGCCCTTGGGCCATTAAGTAAAATTGTGACGAGCCCCATTGTTCTGGCTATATCCTCTGGCTATTAAAGCCCCAAATCCATCATTATCCACCTATGTGTATTGGATGTCAACAAACAATCTGGCAATAAGCCTAAGCTAAAGAAGTGTTATCCAGCAACAAGCACTTGAAAAGAGGGGCACAAAATCACAAACAACATTCAAGCATATTAGCCTCAGGCCGATTGAACATTAGATCACATCTCATAGGTAGCCTTGTATGTAAAGCTGTCAAGTGTGAAAAGCTTCTATCATGCACACATCGAAACAACTAGTTGCATATGATTGTTGACACAATTGCGGACTTTGTTCTTCAAGAAAGCAAAAAACTAAAACACCTTTAGTCTTCAACAAAATCAAGCACATGAACCATGGCAATCTCTACCACATTTAAGTACCTAGGAAAAGCATGGGACAACAATTGTGATCCACAGATCGTTTGTCACATATGTGTGAAAGGATTAACATTGATGAGGTTAACCTTGTTGGATGCAAGGGTCACAACTTTAACCATGGCTTGAGTGGCATTGGATTTCATGGTCAACTTAAATAGGCCTTGTTGAGCATCCAAATTCAAGCCTAAAAGAATGGCAAGAACCATAGGGACAAATTTCCCCTCCTTGACTTGTCCACATGGATGTGGGTTGTAATAAAAAAATTCAGCACTTCTAGATGTAAAGGAAATGTCACCTTTGCATATGCTTTCAACCAATATTGGGGATAAATAATCCCCATAGCATCCATGACCACTTGCTTGGGAGACTACACATCCAACTTGGCTATTGGGCTCTTTGCAATTTCTACCATCCAACACGAAACAAAACAATCGATGGAAGACTTGGACCACAATGTTTCATAACCATGGTTAGTAAAACATTGACAAAAGGACAAGAAGACCATCAAGCTTTAGTGTTGGGCTTTACAAAATAGAGGTAAATGGAAATGAACACTTGTTTATCAAAAATACAACATTTGAACCATAACCACCACATGAACTTATGTCACTCGCAAATGTCACTTATGTCACAAGTAACATAACACCTATATTTGGGCAAACTACACCTTAGTGAACCCATATTTTCTCGCCATTTATATCAAAGGCAAGATGTTCAATACATTTGTATTGCAACCAATAATTCATTTCATATGGATTTGATTATGGTCACCTTATAATAGTCTACAACAAGACCAAAATTCATCCTTTTGGAATGATAAGGTGGTATTGCAATACAAAATGTACATCAAACCTTGGCATACTATCACTACAACTATGAAATCACATATGAAGATATCCCCCTTTTGAACAAAATTGAGGAAAAATTGCATGGTTTCCATAAGTGGCAAACCACAAGCAAGGCCAAGGACAAAATGAATGTTAAAGAGAAGGCCTAGACTGGTGTGCCACATATAACAAAAAAACAAAAAAGGTCATTCAACATTGGCAAAATTGAAACCGAACAAAGTAGAAATGTCCATTTGTGCATTTTGTACACAACAAATTAAAGGAACGAACTTGGAAATCATGATATCTAGGAATTGTGAAATAAAGGAAAGAAAAAGGACAAACCACCATGGATAATCACTTAAACCAACAAAATAGATGTAATAAAAACAGAACCAACATTTTTTTTCTCCAAACATGGGTTGTTGCATAGGTGGCAAAAAAATTTAACAACAAAAAACACAACGTTCATTTTTGGGATTTAAAAGACAAAGGTAATGCAAAAGGACCACCATCGAATAGATTTGAAAAATAGAAGTAAAAATAAAAAGAGGACCATCTAATGGTTTGATTTCAGAACTATATAACAAAATTATAATTACTTATCTTTGGCACCTAGTTTGTAATGTAACCAACTTGCACCATTTTAAACAAAGGGCAATATTCTACCATGATCCTTTCAAAGGTTCTAGCATGGACATCCATCTTGTTTTCACATTCTTGAGGATTTTATTCCCTTTTGTTTCCAAGGTTTGAGCAAGTCCTTGGAATTCTAGATGTCTTTTCAATGAATTGTTGAAATAGCCATACATGTTCAACATAAAACTTTCAATATTAGCAATGAAAGTCAAATCCCCCAAGGGTTAGATTATCAAATTTGTGTGATGAACAACATAATGAACACCCATCAAGAATGGTGGCCAAGAATCCTTGATTTGTTGTCACTTTAGTTTTTTCCCCTTGAAACACATTCATTCCATCATCCCCATAACATAAGAACTTTTTAAATAACTCCTCCCTACTCAACCCTTGACCCTTCATCATAAAGTTCATAATCACCTTGATGAGATTTTAAAAACTCATCAACAATTTGATCAATGTATACCAAAATTGGTATTTTAGTCCAACCATCAACCATGTATGCATGAACACATATCCCAAAATCATTATCAATTGTTGTAACCTTGTCATAGGAAAAAGCTAGGAATTAAGCAAATTGTGTGGCATGGATAATGGCCTTTTGGACTTGTTAGAACATAACTTTAGCAAGGGTCAAGCTTGCAAAATTAAACCAATGCATGGTTGAATTATGTGAAACCTTCAAGCTAATAAACAAGTCATACATTGTTTCATATTTTAGCATAATGCAACAATGTGGAAGAATGTGAAACAAAAACTTGAATCAAACCATCTTTTGATTCCCCTTTCCTCTAAAGGTTTACTGACTTGTTGTAAAACATAATTCAAATTCCCTTTGTGCCCACAACCTCATGTTTTCCAAATGGGCACACTTTTTTACAATGTATTCCCCACATTTCTTCACCTCAAGTTGTGGCAAATCATAAATGACAATTCTACAACTAACATGTTTTGTTAATGTATCCCATTTGTGCTCAACAATTTTTGTCATTTTTTCAATTAAGGAGTAGACCCTACGCCTTGCACTATGGATAACCCCACCCTTTATCCATGGCAACTTTGTTGCTCATTTTGCCTAAAACTTTATAATGTACCATATGATCTTTTGCCCTTATTTACATCACCATCCACACCAAGCTATTGTTTTTTCCATGGGTGGTCAAACCAAGGATATGATTGGGAGTTTGATATATCCACAATTTTCCCAAGATTTATATCAACAATAGGGATTTCAAGGAGGACTTCAAGAATCACTAAGTTAGATTAGGGTTTAGACCATTATGTAATTAGTTACATCAACTAAATTGATTATAGACTTTGAGGATTAAAGCCAAGCTTTAGCTAGAGATGATTTTCACCCGTTGGAAAAGTTATATAAACTTGGGAACATAATAGAATTTGATATAAGGCACAATGGCATGATACGATTAAGGTTTTTGGAGGAATTGAAATATTTGAAATCGTAGAAGACATGGTGATCATAGGACAAAGCTTGAGATTAAAAGACATTGTGTTTTGCAAACCATAATGTTGTAAACCAAGAGAAACAAAACTCAATTGTAAAGAAAAATAAAACCCAAAAAACCAAAAGAAGAACATATGAGAACATCGTGGAGGGGTTTGAACTTCCACTAAACCTTAAACTTGTATTAGAAACTTAGAAAGGAACTTTAGAAGAAGGTGTGATTAGAATTAAATGGATTTACCTTGAACTTGGTTTTGCAAATCCAAAACCAAATCTCACTTGGTTATTTCTAAATTCCCAATTTTAACATCATTCAAAGCTAAAATGATCACTTTCGTTATTTTGCACAAAATCCATAAGCACATTTAGATTATGGCACAACATTCATAAGCTTCACAAAACTTCAACAAAACAAACAATGGCCAAAATTGGAATGCATTTGAATGGGACTTGGGATTCGGGAGTCATCATTTTAGTTTTCAAACATAGTGAAAAGTGATGTACACCCAGGGTGATAGCACATTACAAAGGACCCCTTTTGTGCATCATTGTATACTCTTTTTCTAGGTGGTGCACTTTTGAACTTCAACAATGTTATTATTACTTGAAGGATTTTCATTATTTGTTTAATATTATGATAGCCCATTGCATAAATAAGTCAATCATTAAATAAAAACACTCTTTGATTTCATATTATGTGATGTTATATATTTTTTTTTCCAAAAATAATACTTATAAAATTATATTAAAAAACACAAAAATACTCCCCAAAAAATCCAAATTATTTTAAACCTTAATTTTATGAAAGTTGAGGATATATTGAACCATGTGATTCCACATGGTTTGAGCCATGTTTGTGAACCATGTGAAAATTTTGAAAATTTTCATTTCAAGAAAGATGCAATAAATGTGTGGTAAATTGAAATTTTGAAAAATAATCACATTCACATGGAAGGTGACAAGCATAGTTAAGGTGGCTTTGTTTTAAATTTCATTGAAAATGCTTATTTTAATGAGTAATGAAGCCTTGATGTTTATGTAGTTTAAAATGAAAAACTAGTTCTATTGTACTTGTGTATACCAAAAATATATCCATGGACCCTAGAATTTGAATTATTAATTTTATTCATTCTAATAAGTAATATTAGATAACACTAGTTTTATAAAAATCAAAATTATAAAGCATAAACACCAAATTTGAAACCCAAAATTAGATGCACCACATTTTTGAAACAATTATATTATACATATTATAATACTAAACCCAAAAGTGCTTTAAAAAGTCCCTTGTAGTGTGTTTTCACCCCTCATCACATTCTCCATAATTTACTCAATGTGCATGAAAAAGAAGATTCAAGTGATCCCAACTACAAGAAAAGTGAATCCCAATGATTTACACTAAAGGAATTTGACACTAATATGGTGAAAAGCTTACACTTTGGGACACTACTTTAGGCAATGTGGCCACCTTTTGAAAGTAAATTGGCTTTCTTGAAAACATTTAAAGCTTTTAAAGGAAATTAGGCCTAGGGTCTCAACAATGAATAGGTGATGAATTCAATAGTTACAAAGACTAACATTTTGGCTATTTGACTGCATCTAGTCAATGTAAAGTAGCAATTTACAAGTTCATCCAATAATGATCATGTTGAAACACATCCTAGAAATTTGACTAACTCCATTGCACAATGTGAATAGAAGTTAAAATTTAGCCATAAATCTTTTTTAAAAAGATCAATGCCAAGGTTGTTTGAACTTTGAATTACTGGTGGTTGGTTGTTTACTTTTATGAAAAACCTTTGGTTTTAGTTCAAAAAAATTAAATAAAATGGTTTTGGTTCTACTCTCACAGATAAATGGAATTGAGAATTTGTTTTTGGTTCAATTCTAAGTAACCTAAATTGGAATCGATGGTTAACCTCCAATTAGCCCCCAATTATATTCTTTTTTTCCTTGAATTTTTTTGGTTAAATAGTTCTAATTTGGTTTATTAAATTGGAACCAATGCTTCTAACTAATCAAATGGGGTATTTGCCCAACACCAATTTGAACTCCATATGGCCAAATTTCCTAGCCGTATACTAAGAAAGATATATGAAATCATTTTTCTTCTTCTTGAATATAGTCTTATATCTAGCTCTTGGGAGACATTGCTTCCCAATTAAAATTTCAGGATTTATGAAAAAAATCCATTTGCATTCCACACAACATTTTGCCCAAATAAAAATAGAAAAATGTGTCAATTTTTTAATGTTCTTGGAACATTTTTCAACTAATAAATTCATCAATGAAGTTAACATGTCAACCTTCCAAGTTATGATTTTTCATTGGACATCATGCATCATACATATTGTGCCATTCCATCACTTTTAGTCATTTTACTCTCTTGAACAACCTTGGAGTCTTGACATACTTTACCCTAGGGTTAGTTTCATCAAAATAATCCTTAAAATAATGAAATTAATTTTTGAAAAAATATGAAGGTGAGGTGTTGGAACTTGGAAACCGTCATAATTATCACAAGCTACAATTTGAATAATTTCATTCATATGACAATATCATAGTAGATCATGAAAAAATAATAAATTCAAATTTATGAAAAAAGAATTCCTGATTTTTTCAATGTGAAAGTTGACCCTAGGATACAATAATAATAATAAAAAACATCTAACGTCCAAAATAATTTTAATTATTAATCATTTTTCAAATGTATTCATACTTTAAAGTTTCTTCCACATGTGAGCTCCCCATTAGTTGTTAAATTGCTAATGTGCCACTAGTTAATTATTTTAGTATAAGGGCAATTCAACACATGGTTGTTGTTCATAATTAATTGATTCAAAAGATTCCATTCTAAACCTTAAAATATTCTTGAATATTTCAAAAGATTTTTCATTTTCCTTTGTGGTTTTATTTTTTGAAAAAAAGGTTTTTGAAAATTTTAGCATTTCTAAAAATAAATAGTTTGTGCCGAAGCCACCAAGGTACATTAGATTTGTTGGAATTTTTTTAAAAGGCTATGAATCAAATTTAATTAGCTCCTTTGACACCTCCACAAAAATCTTCACTTCCCAATTCAACATAACTACACGTGCACTTTTTTAAATGCACATCTATAATTGTGACAACATTAAAAAAAAATTGAAAATTTTAGCATCTTAATCATGCTAAAACTTTATATCCCTTTCATACAACATGCTTATCCTTACATAGGTTTGTAATAGCTTCCAAAAGAATAAGTAGAAAACAAATGGGAAACAAAAAGCACCCACATTTTTAATAACCTTGGGGTGGTGTAACAAAAAAGGAGGCAATTTCCTCAAATATGTTGCACCAAAACTTTTCATGGGATATCTTTTGGAAGCATCCAGTTCTCCTTCTTCCCGAAGGTTGGGTTTGATGTGAATGTTGGTTTAGGGCTCCCTAAAGTTGTTGAGATACCCCCAAGTTGATAGGAGGTTATGGAGCCATAAGAAATTGCAAATGATGATCAATTTATGGAGGAGAACAATTGGGAATACCATAGGCAACCCATGGTTACAAAGGATTGAAAATAGTTAGTAGTTTGAATCAATACAACATTCCCCAATGAGGTGTCACACACTTGGAAATAGTACTAAGATAAAATCACAAAAATGAAAGAGGTACCATGAAGAATATAAAGGTGTAATGTATTAGGTGTTCCTCCTTCCTCTTGGTCATGGTATGAGAGGTAGCATAGCATTCTAGGTAGCACAAGAAAAATGATAGGTGTAAGCAAAGGTATATATCAAGCTTTTTGCTTACCTCGTCCTCAAGTGGTAAACTTAAATAATTTTGACATTATTTAGAAACACAACAACATCAAACCCTAGTCTTTGTTGATAAGAATGAAGATGTCCACTTGGTCAAGCATATGACCAAACATCTAATGTAGTTTCACCCAAGACAAGGGCTTGTCATTTGCCTAGTATTAAAGGCAAACCAAAGAAGAAAACTATGAGTGAAAAAATACATAGGTTTGGGGGGTTTCCATCAATTGCAAAAGCCATCAAAGAGTATTCACAAATTGCAATAAAGATGAGGATTTGAATATGCAAAAGACAAAGCACATTCCAATTCAAATATTTGAAAGTGAGCAAGTAGGGAGGAAATTACTAAATTGGAGGGATAATTATAGATAGTTGTTTTTTTTGCTAAAGTATTAAAGCTCAAAGATCCTTCAAGGCCTAACTTTTCTTTACGTGGTAGCATTTGATAATGGGTAAGTTCATGATAAAATGACTCATTACACATGTAACCACTATTGAATAACACTTGTAAACTTTCAACTTGACTTAAGATTAAATATTTCTCATATAACCTATGTATTGTGATGTAATATACATTCAAAGATGACACATAAAAGTATGAATCACTTCTATTAACAATTGAAGGTGAAAAAGAAAAAATCTAACGCTTGTGACTGATTTTGAAGTCTTGAGTAAATATAATTTTAGAATTTGATCCCAATTGTTTTGGAAGCTTTCATATTAATGAAAATTAAATAATTATTACACTTTGGATGATTTGTGATCATCATATGGATTCATGTCAAAATAAAATGTGAAATTCAAAATTTTCATATTTCCCTCCCATAACCCTTGGATAAATGTAAAATTCAAAAATATGTGTAATGGTTTCACACCATGTCACCTTCCAATATCACTTCTTTACTTTTGTGCTTTTGGAAAAGGAGTTGGGTGTGAATCATTTTATTATAAATTTATCCTAACATGATTTAAACTTCTTTACATGAATTGCAATCTTATTAATGATGGATATTAACGACGTGTGATTTCATTACATTTTTGCAACATTTATGTGCACAAAAAATGAAATAATCTTTTTCAATCCATGTTTAGGTACAATGTGGAAGATCAGACTTTTATAAAGTGGTTTTTCAACCATATTTCAAATCAAAATTTCCTCATTAATTTTCTTGCTTGTTTTGCCTGCTTTCCATCTTTCAAAATTGGCAACTTATCAACTTTAAATCCTACAAAGTTGTCCTTCTTTATTGCATCATTCAAATAACTTGATTATGAGATTTTCTACATTTAACAATAGTTGTGTAATACACAACAAGGTACTTCAACTACATTGGCATTGTTAGCATTAGAATTGAAAATTTTCAATATCTATCATTTATTTTTCAAAGGCCTAAAAATATTTTTTATGATGACATTTTTGGATTTCATGCTACTATCACATTTCTTTCTCTCTACATCATTTGGATGATAAGAATTCCAATTTCTTTATAAATAAGTACATATGGGATAAACAAAATCATTAATCAAATAAAATGTCACCTTCATGCCTTGAACATTAATCTTTAGTTGTTGTAAAATTTGTTGAGTCCAAATTCATTCTCCGAATTAAAAGTTTTAAATTGACCCCCATTCTACATTCCTTTAAGTTGCCCAACACAAACATTCTAAAACATTTTTTGTGCATCATATATAACTTATAGGACAATATGAGAAAATATTCATCACAAACTTCATGGGCCACGATTCAGCAATAATAAGTCATGTGAAATTTGCTTTTTATAAGTTCATATGGAATAGACACAAATGTCATTCATCTACTTGTATTGTTTAAACATCGATGTCATGTGCATTGTTTAGACACGAATGTCATATGCCTATTCATATTGTTTAAACACATATGTTATATATCTATTTGTATTATTTACATATGAAAATCATTCACATGACTCATTAGTAAATATCAGCCAAAATGTAACTACTCCATTTGCAACTACATGTGACTTGTTGTCATTTGTGAGTAAGTTTGGGAATATTTATAGCTATAAGATCAAATTTCAACTATTTTCGTCATTCTTACAATTATGATGCAACTATTAGAAACTTCATCCTATCGGTTAGATGGTTTAAAGTTTATTTTCATCCATTAATAGATCGATATGTCCCATTATTCACAATAGTCACCAAATTAGTCACATTCTACAAATATTTTATGGTGACATAGGGGTGTATTTTTATGTCTGTATTAAAATTATATTTATAATATATTACGTACATCATAAATATATATTTTTTGAATATTAATTATGCATATGTATGTATATTGTTCATATAATGAATCTAAAAATTCATATTTGAACTTTGAAATTCATTATTCAAATATGGAAACTGATATTTCACTTCTGAAAAATTATATTTGAATCTAGATAATTGAGATTTTATTCTAAATTTTTTTATTGGAATTACTTTTTAATTATTTGAATTTGAATTTTTTGGAACAATGTGAAAGTTTTTTTTTTTTTAAAATTTATTTGAAAAATTATATTTCAATTCTGAGTTTTTTAATTTAACTTCAACAGACTTATTTGATCTAAAAGTTGATATTTGAATTTTGAATGTTTTTTTGGAATCTAAAATTAATATTTCAATGTAAAAAATTATTGATTGATTTTTCAAGTTTTTTTCTACTAGTTTTATCCCTAATAAATCACTTTTATAAATAATTATAAATGATTATAGTTACTAATTATAAATTACACTAAATAATTATTGTTACAACATAGATTTTTATATTGTATATTTTATATTCTTACAGTAAAAGAAATTAATTAATGTAATTATTATTACCTTACTTTAGAATCATTGTAATTACTTAGATAAGAATTAATCATAGTATATGCATAATTATTTTTTATTTGAACATAATTATTCACAATCTGTAATTTATAGCTTGAAATATGGATTAAAATTATATTTATATAAAATAATTATTGCAAGGATTGTAATTTCAGGAATTATTATAAATTTTTATAAATTTTTAAAAAAAAATCTGTAATCACTTATCTATGATAAATAGTTTTATAGCAATTTTATTATAATTATAAAAATTAATGATATTTTTATCAAATTATTTTATTTATAGTTAATAATTACAAATAGAGAAAAAAAATTATTTGACCAATAAATTTTTTTACATTAAGAAATGTAATTATATAGTAATTAATGTAACTAGTTTAATGTTGCTTTTACAACAATTGTGTAGGAATATAATTTTTAATAATTATTGTTATTTCATTATATATCATTTGAAATTTTAAAAATAATTAATTTTTAAATTACATTAATTAAAATATTTTTACATCAATTATATTATTTATAATTTGATCAGATTTTTAAAAGTCATAAAATATTTTAGTTATTTATTTATCTATGAATTATGTATTTACAAGTTGTGAATAACTAAATAGCTAATTATTTAAATATAATAAGTTATTATTTATTTAAATATTTGATAATGAATACTTAATATTTGTAGTGTGTAGTTTATATTTTAAATATACGTTAAATTAAATAATTATTAATTAAATGATTATCTAATTATTTAGTGAGGCATGTATTTCAATTGTTGAAAAATATAAAAATTAAGAACATAAGGTGTGAAGAAAGTTTTGGGGTTGTAACTTAGTTTGTGAGGAAGTTGCAATTTCAAAACTTATCCATTCCTATTATTTTGAACATTATATAAACAAAGGGTGTGGCCATCCAATTTCACATCAAAAAAATTGTGCACATGGGATGAGCCAATCAAAAAGCTTAATCCAAAACAAAAAATAAATTATGCACAATTTAAACCACCTACCTCTCGAACCTACTAACCTAATAAGTTAGGGAGGTAAGTGGTTTAGAAGTAGATTATGCACAATTTAAACCACCTACCTCCCCAACTTACTAGGTTAGTAGGTTCGGGAGGTAGGTGGTTTCAATTGTGCATAATTTATTTTTTGTTTCGGGTTAAGCTTTTTGATTGCCTAGTACGTACCTGGTTTGACCTACCCACCTAGGTTGACTTCCATACCTACCTAAGTACTTACCAACCTAATATTAATATTTTGTATTAAATTCATTTAGAAGTGCCACATTGCATATTTACATTGGGCCACATGTCATAATATAAGATCATCCAAGCATTTGAATTGAACATTCTATATTATTTCAAAATAATAATAATATTTATGTTTTAAATAATTAAATATTAGAACATGTGGCAACACATCATTTACTTTCAATTGTGACCAAAATAGTTGCATCTTAATCGCATGTGATAATACATATATAATGGAATCAAAAGATAAACTTATATTTGTTGATTTTTTTTTTCATCCAATATCCTTTGTGATTTATGACTAATATCGCATGCAACTTGTCCAAGGCAACTAATGAGATTTTAGTCACAAATGTTGCTTGCGACTAAAATTTAGTTGTAGAAACCAATGGAATTTTTTATTTTTTTCTAGTGACTTTTGTGTTTAAATACTACACAACATTTGTGTTTAAACAATACGAACCTATGAAATAACATATTTCACACAAATTCAGAATGAACCCATGAAACTTATAAATTTGTGATGTACCTTCTACTTGACATTTCAGCTAATGGGATATAAGTACCATCAATGGCACCACATATGAACATGGCAAATTTGTGAGCTTTTAAAGTTGTTGTATAATGTGTAGTATGTGATATGTAAATGGGGTGCTGATGTATTTCCCAAAAAGTTTGTTCTTGTCGCAAAGGACATCACAAACTATATTTATATGTTTGCATATAGTAGATCTATCCACATCAAACTTGTCCAACATATGTTAGGACCAAATGAATGAGCAAAATTAAAACAAAATTGTAACAACCTTTTGAATTTTTAATTGTGGATTCATTGGATTAATAAACATAGATTTCAAAAATGTTGTTGATTCTTCCACCAAATTATTTAAAATATCAAAAGACATTTTATAATGCATCAATTTTTTGTATCTTTCATCTTTCCAATGTTGTATGCCACACAATAGCTTCTACCATTCGCCAATGAATTACAATTTGTTTCAATTCTATCCAAAACATTTGAAAAGAATGTTTTTTCTTTGACAAAGCTCACAAAATTGGCTCAAGAAAAAATAGTGAAGATATGTAACAATTTTCTAGCTTGTGATTTACATAACAAAAAATTACCTAATGAATAACCAAGGTAATTAAAAATAACACCCAAACCAAAACCCTCCTAACAAATATTTGATCCATGATCATAATGCAATTTTTTGAACCTTGAAAAACATTAAACATTACAAACATTGACAATGAAAACCTTAAAATTCAATTGAAAACTATTGATGTTTTTATAAAAGAACATATTATGTGTACTCAAAGTATCCTAAAAGAGGTGTTAACAAAGAAAAAAAACCTTAATTCATGACCCACATCAAAGAAAAAAAATTAAAAATATGGGTTCTATGGTCTTTGGCCTTTGAAATCTTTATGATGAAGAAAGTTGAAGATTGAAAATAAGGATTGGGCCAAGAAAAGGAAAAACAAAGATTAAAATAATTCCCTTATTGCAATGTAACTATGTGTTACAAAGGGCCTGAAAAGATCTACCCCAAGGCCTTGATCGTTGCAATTGGATTTAGGTTCAAATCCCACCCCCTTTTGTTCATTAGCGGATCAAAAGGCTTATGACCTTATGCCTTACGGGCATGTGTATAAATGTATTTATTTTAAGAATATATAGATGGCTTAAGACCACTTAGCTTTCCAACCATGCATCAAAAGATTTTTATTCATCACCATCAAATTTTTCACACCACAAAAATTTTGTTGCCTTTTGGAACAACACATTGAATTAACATTATCTTTTTGAACTTGACATATCTAAAAACAACAACCTTCACCTTTGAACACAAAAAAAACAAACACAATACAACAAAGTATTTATTGCCAAAGGCTTTCTCATCAATTGGCTTCTTCATGAATGTAGTTTGCTTTCTTCTAAAAGAATGACATCTTCAACAACTCATCATGCCATCTTTTGCAAAAAAAAAAAAACTATTTCTCTCAACCCCAATCCACATTTTTTCATACACACAAACCCCTTCCCTTAGAGTATAGGAGTACCTCCCTTTTCCACAATGTTATTTAGATTCCCAAAACTTTTATTGCATGGCATTTTGGGCTATAAAAGGTTTTTTTTTATTTAATGAAATGCCCTCATGTGAAGTGGGTTTATATGTGGGGCCTCTTACCATATGGGCCTACCTTGGTCCTTGTGCCAAATGAGGCCTTGGTAATAAGACATTACACCCTAGACCTCAAACTACATCCTTGGTTCATAAGGTGTAATGCCTTACTATTAGGGCATTACCCTATACATAACACTTGGACACATTTGAATTCAAGTCTCTTCAAATCACTAAAGCACAAGTGGAGAATTTTCCATGTGTATTGAGAAGGCACTTTATATACATCAATATGTCTCTTAAAAGAAAGAGAGGTCTTATGTTTCCTCATCAAGAGTGAAAGCCCATGCGTGAAGGACATTTTGAAAATGTAGGGCCAAACTCAAAGACCACCTTGTCCTAAGCCCCATATTATGGAAATATTCTCACCCTAGTGTTTTACCCTACACATAAGTCCCATCTTGGATAGGCTCCATCTTTGGATAATGATGCCATTTGTTTTAGAATTTGTTACTCGTTTTCCTCACAAGTTAACAAGGATCTTAGTCATGCACCGCTATGTCAACCTAACTGAACGACTAAACTAACACACTTGACATCTTGAGTTGGAGCTTAAAAATGAAAAATGGGTGAAAGTGATGACAATGACATTTCCATTGACACTAACTTTGAATTGGAAAATGTCATGTAAATGTCATGTAGTGAAATTCAAGAAGCCAAAAAAAGAAATGGCATTGTGGAAAAATATCATATTGACTCGCAACTTTGTTGGTCTTGCCTACCAAGGCAAGGATATTGTGTTTAAATTCATTATAAAATATAGTAGCTTAAGGGATTTTGGCCCCTAGGTAATAAATAATAGGTCTATTTTTATATGAGGATTTTTGAAATATGATATTTTGGTTTGTGTTGAAACTTGAGGTAAGTTATAGAATTATAAGATCTTGAAAGGGGCCCTCTAGAAGGGTGGGAGTAATTTTGAAAAAAACAAGAATATACCAAGTGATTTTGAAATATATATATTGGAGCCTCTTGGAATGTAAAATTAGCTTGTACTTGTTGAATCTTCTGAATTATTTATTATTTATTATAACAAAGACATTTTCATTTCTTTTTTCAAACAAAGCTAAAGCTATTGACGAATTTATATCTTTCGCTCATTTGAAGCAACAGTCTCTCATTTTTCCACGATTTCATTGTTGCAAGGTTTGGAATAACTCATTTTGACTTATTTTCGAAGATTTTTTGAAGATTATATTTTTGCATGGTGAAATATTTGAGTTTCCATAATAATAATAATAATTCCTTAAAATGTTTTTTAATGTAAATGGCAAGGCCACAATGTGACACACCCCTTGTTTTACAAAATATTCAAAGCATTTTGAGCTTTACACAAACAACTAAAGGTCAATTTACACTAGCTTGGGGCTTGGGCTTGGGATGTCGCAACCCCACTTTGGGGCTAAATGTGAGAAGGCAACTCACACTCCCAAAAGTGGGAAAATGGAGTCCTCCATGATTCCTGAAAACTCAGAAGACGATTTGAGGGGTCAAATCTCCTCGCCTTGGTGCGTTCTTTATATCAATGGAAATCTCTTGAAGCGTTCATGTTCAAAATGGCTTCGCATTGCCCATTTGGACATCTGCAGCCCAAGTTATGGGCAAAAGAAGGGCCGGGAATCAAACTGGCAGTTTGACTCCCGACCACTAAAAGTCAGGAATCGACCTCTTCCCGACGTTGCCTCAAGGAGTGTGACACAACATTGGAAAGCTCTCGACAAGAGCTACAACTTTGGTTTAGAGCTCGTCCTGATCCGAGTTTGGGGCGAGGAGCTATGGCCGTCCAAATTCCCAGGACTCCAACCCGGGACAATTTCGGGACTTCAACTTGGGAGTCCCGGGAAAAAGAGCCATTTGGATGTAGCCTCGGCGGAGAGTTGCAGAGTATATTATATGGGGGAAGGTGGTGGCTTCCCCCAAGTCCGGGCCATGGTGAGTCTTGTGTGTAAAAGTGCCCGTGGCTTGTCCCAACACCCAAGGGTGTTCCTGAATGTGAACTAACCCTCTTGTGGTTGGTTCTGGATGTAGATTCGTGCTTGATCTTCTAATCCATCTTCCTAGTCTAATCTCGGGACTTCTAGCATGCCCCTCTACCCCTCTTTAGTGCTGGAAGTCGGGAGCGCCCCTCAAATCTCACTTTTCCGCAACTACACATAGTTGGACCCTCAAGTGGGTTTAACCCGGGACTTGGGAGTGCGTCATGGGACCACACAAATCTAAAATTCCTCATTGGTCCAAACTATGAAGAGTGGTCAGTTTGGGTTTACATTAAGGTAGTTTAGGGCACAAGCCCAAGCAAATGACTTTGGATGAAAAAACTTGTTGGAATCCTACATGGATAGTTATGGATAATGTTGGTTGGGCATGTGGGGTATTTTCTCAAGCCTACTTCAAAAAGGTGGGCTTAATGAAAATAGTGAGGGCCCATAGGTTCCAAAATATTATTCTTAACCTTGATTTATGATATTTTATTTATTTTTATAATTTTTGAAAGATAGAATTGGAAGGAATTTTTGGTGGCTCCTCATAAGGCCTCAACACAATAATTAAAAAATCATTTTTTTCTTTTTTTTCTGAAAATTAAAGTTGAAGGGAATTTTTAATTACCGCCCCCACAAAATTGTTGCCCTTTGAGGTTTAAAACAACAATAAAATGGGAATTTTCTATTATTATTATTTTTTAAAAAGTAAATGGGATGACAACCATTATGTGAATCCACATTGGCTTTCAAAAGCCCAACAATTCATTTTTTCCTCCACATACATTCACACATGCTAACAAACAATGCATATTTGTCCATTTCATACTTTAAAATCAAGGCTTGAATGCTTAACACTTGTTAAATCAGCATATACAAACACTAATACATAGCAATCATAACAAGTATTCACTTTCTTCTCTCCTCCATGATGTGATTATTTATGAAAGGTGCAAAAAAAATAAAAACAAACAAATAAAAATTTGAAAAAAAAACCAAAAAAAAGTAAAATGGAAAAATAAATAAATAAATAAAATGAACCAAAAGAAATAGGATAACCACATTTCCAAGCTTTTTTTTAACAAATTTTTTTAATAAAAAAATACATGTGATGCATTCTTTTGATCCAAATTGGGTTTACACCTTGAACAAAGACCTTGAAGCCATAACTCGTGGGTTTTCTGGGGTACCATGAGGTTCTATAGGTCATGGCCAAAGCCCTCTAATATAAACACTTTATAGTGTTAACCACATAATTAACAATTGTCTTAATCCTCTTACATAACAACTAACATGTGGTTAGGCTCATGATAACATTCGTGTCGTGCTTTACAAAGGGTGAGGGCATTCTTGAAGAGTAGGGCTGTACTTGGCTACCACCTCATCTTAAGTCCCTTATTTTGGGAATGCTCCCACTACAGGGCTTTACCCTCCACATTAACCTTGAGATTCACACATGGGATAAAGTGTGGTGGTATTACGAACCTCTTGGGGAAATCATTTGGAACTTGGGGAACAAGTTGGAAATGCATAGGGAACATAGGGGAACACAATGGGAATATCAAAGTCCAAAAAAATCAGACCCCAAAAGGAAAAGAAGCTAGACCTCTTGGGTGCATGCTGTATTATCATTTGGATGAGTAGAATTTCTATTCTGAGGTGTGTGTTTGTAACCCATTTTTGCCTATAATAATACCCAGCTCTTTGAAGTATAGACTTGTATTGTTTAATTTGCTCAAAAAAAAATGGCTCTTAAATAGAAGTTGATCTTATTTCCTTCAGAAGGCTTGGCTCTCTTGTAGTAAAGCCTAATTATAACATTTAATTATATTTTTAAATTATTTAATTTAAAGAAGATTTTCAATGGGGTTTTTTTTTTGAAAAAAAACCCAACCTTGGTTGTATGTAACCCCTTAAAATAGGGACATTGGCTAGGTATGACTCAAGGGAAGAAATAAGCTTATCTCAAACCTAATTTGTAGTGGGTTGTGTGGAGTGATATCTGCAGTGGAAAATTGGTGGGCTCGGTCTTCATCCATTCCCCAAACTAGCATATGTATAGAATTATGAAGATTAAAATCATACGTTTGGGTCAGCCTTTTTTTGGGGTGAGAAAACTTGGACATTTTTTATTGCAAATTAAATGCTTTTTTTTGAAAAAAACGCCAAAAGTAGAAAAATAAAATTATATATATATAATAATTTTAAAAAAAGAATTCTAAATTTCTAATACATGGTAATTTGTTTGTCATGTTGAGATCTCCCAAACCACAGTGCCCCTCCCTCGAGCACTTGATATTGTTGGAAACCCTTGATGAGTAGGGGTGCACCCAGCTGGTTTGGCAGTGTCTAGGGCCTCCCGTGCAAGAGTTATTAAATATTAAACAATTTAAAGAATATGCAATAAAATCAACACTAAATATTTTTGGGAAAGTGGGGGCCTGCTCTTCCTAGTATTGGAAAGTCCTCAATAAGTAGGATTAAATGGAAGTGATTCTGTAATTTTTAAACCTAATTTGTGGGAGATATTGAATTTTGAGTTTTTTTGGTCACTGAAATTGATTCATATATATATATATATAATTATCATTATTTTTTATTTTAAAAAATTTCATAATTGGGTTTTATCCGCAGGGAACCTGTTCACACTTGGGCCAGTGGGACAGGCCACAGTAGTGATCTATGATTTCATAAAATTCATTTGTCAAGGTTGCCAAAATAGAGCAGGATTCCTAAACTTTTTTACTGACCTGTAGCCAAATTTGGCTAATTCCTCTTGTGGACGATCAGCAGTGCGGCTACATCACAAAATTGGAAAAAAGAAACCATGCAAAGTGGTTTATTCCTTTGAGCATTGTATTGTGAAACTAGGGTTTAGGGTTTTTTGAACCAATATTTATTGTCCCAAAAGAATTTTGAGTTCGGAGTGTGATCCCTTTCTTCCAGAATTATACTATTCTCCAGAGGAATGGGAGACATCATGTCTCATGGACAAGAAAGATATGAGAATTTGTTAGTTCCTCACATGCATTCTGCAGGAGTATTTGGATACCTCTTCACATCCAAGCAGTAGTCATAGGTCATGAATGATGATCTAACTGTGTCAAGTTGGAACAAGGCTGCAGCATCGAGCTTTCGATAATTGGGTCCATCCCACCATAGATGTTTTTGGTCAAGGCCACAAAAAGGAATTGGATTCTCTCTTGCAGGATTTGAACTTGATGATGTCTTGATGATACTACTACTACTACTACTACTACTCCATTCGCATGCATCAATATTGAAATTCTTGTAGGAAGCCACAAATGGTGCATTGCTCCAATCCACTTCAGTTTTGCCGCCATTTGTAGCCCAGTCACTTCCATCATATAATGTGCAATACACAGCCATGGGTCCAATGTTTGGGTACATTATCCCGACTTTCTTTGGATACACTCGAATGAGTGTCGAGTCTACATAGAATCTGTAATCACAGAAAGAAGAAGAAGAAGAAGAAGAAGTAGTGAGCACAAATGATCATAGCAGTTAAGAATCTATCTGTGGAAAAATCTCTACTAGTTGAAAAACTCTTGGTTGCATTGCTCTTGGTTGAAACCTCATGTAGGAATTCTAGACACAAGCAAAAGAGATGATCAGGTACTTATAGGGAGAAGAAGCCCAAGCTTACAAAATTTGTTCTGAATTCCAGATGATAGAATATGTATGGAAATCTGCAACAGGATCGAACCACAGCTGCAATCTTTGCTCTCTTCCTCCAGTGCCATTGGCAAACACATTGGTTTGCAGAACAATTGGTTTTCCCAAAGTATTACCTAGGAACTCAAAGTCAAGTTCTTCATGTGGACCTGAATGAGAGGATGCAAGCTGTAGGGAAAACAACCAAAGAAAACAAAAATAAAAGATCGATCCACCAACACACCCACCTGTAACTCAAAATCCAAGTTAGATCTTGCACCCAATGGACCTGCTTGCAGATTTTAGATTAGCTGGAAATTCAAGCATGAAGTGCTACGATGCTGATCATGGGTGCATGATAGCAACACTATCACCCATCAAGTGTTTAGTATGGTTCTCATATTCTTAGATTCATATATCTTTAAAATATAATTTCACATGTGAAATTGATTTCACGAGGAAACTGCAGATTATGTACATACATAGAAACTGGTCACAGTGCCTGCGGAGTCACCAGGCACTAGCTTCAGATCCATGCTTAAGAACCCATACATGTACGACTTGTTTGATGCAAACCCACTTCCTGCAGCCAATTGCAGACTAAAATCAATCAATCAATCAATTGCAAACAAAAAATTTCCTCTGACCAATTGTGAACTGAAATCTCTGATCAATTGTTACAAACTAAAATCTTAACTTTGTGACAAATGAATCAGAAAATTGTTTTCTTCTGGAATTGGAGCAAAAGCCTCATGCAGAAGGCTTCAAGCATGGATGTTGTTCAAAAGAGATTTATTTGGAAAATTTTCTTACCTGAAGAGGAATCAAGCTTGAGCTGAACAGTAGCTCCACCATCCAAGAAACTCACATGATCACTGGCCCACTCTACAAAAAAACCTTCCCAGAAACTCAACCGTGCACTGGATCCAAATATTGATCCAGCTGCTGCAACTGCAAAATTTATGCTCACCAGATTCATAGTTGTAAGCAGTAACAAAGCAATTGCCAACAAATGAAATTTGGATTGATCTCGATGCAATTTACAAACAGCTAGACTAGCTATAATTCTCATCTTAGAAATTTTGGATTTGGATAGTTCCAAGTTTTTTCCGATCAAAGTCTTGATGAATTTGAAGCTAAAGCCCAGGACTTCAGATCTAGACAGTTCAAACTCTTCAAGAGCTCACAAACACTGTAACTCAAACTTGCAAAAAGTATTTGTGGGACCAGATTTCTACAGCCAAGACTTCAATTATGCAGGTCTGAGCTTCACAACATTCCAAGAGTCTAAATTTGAACTTGGGTTTTTCAAAGCTAGAAATTTATACAGTCCAAAAAATTTGGGAAATGTCCACCAAAATCAAAATGGTGAAAAAAATAAATTATATATATAACAAAAAATCAGCTGTGATTTTGGATCATAATTTGTTCTGTAAGAGATTCAAAATGGTCCATAGCCAAGGTTGAAAGTCGGAACCCAAATTTTGCTTCTGGAGAGGAAAGGGACTTGGAAAAAATTCTACTCTCAAGAAATCTATTGAGTAATTCCAAATAATTGCAAATCCAAGTTTCTCATAGTGCATCAATATGAAGTTTTGTTTTTATTTTATTTTTTAAAAAAATTCTGGGTGTAATTCTAAGTTTTGGAATTGAACAGTCCCTGAATTTTACAAAAAAGAAAAAAGGAACCAAACTTGATGGGTACAAACAGTTCAGAGCTCAGAGGCTTATTGAGACAAGCTTGACAAATTGGAGATACAAAACATTTGGTGACATGAAGTTGAGAACTAAATTTGAGAGAGAGAGAGAGAGATGTGAAGAAGAAGAAGAAGAAGAAGAAGAGAAAGTGTTATGGATACACTTGACTTACTTAAACTTGGAGTGTTCTTTTTTTTGTGTATTTGAGCTTGATAGTATATAAGAAGGTGTCATGGAGTTCTTATGTCAAAGTACAAAATAGAACAATTATGGACACACATGACAATCAACTGTTAAGACATGCCCTTTGCAAGGACTAACTAACTATACTCCAGAGTATGTCAACTGCAACAAAAGATGCTTGCCTGCTTCATATGTGACCAGCAATACATACACCTAGCAGCACACGATCTCCACCCTCACAGTAAACTGGCCTGTACAACATTGTACACTATCTTTTGGATGAAGTCGAGTACAGGCCCTTCCATGATTTTCAACCTGTACTATAGCATACTATAGTGTGAAACTCAACCCTCACAGTAAAATGGCCTGTACAACATTGTACACTATCTTGTGGATGAAGTAGAGTACAGGCCCTTCCATGATTTTCGATCTGTACTATAGCATACTACAGTGTGAAACTCAATTTTGGGCCTGTAAAATATGCCCACAACGCAGTACTAAAACATAGAGTACAATTTTTTTGGGGGGAATTTTTTTTTCATGTGGCCTAAGTAGTGATCAGCATCCAAATTAGTGATCAGCATCCAAATTGTATCGTGTGAAATTTCACATCTATTTGACGCTTAAATGGCTGTTGCAAGATTCTTTATGGATGCCTTTTTAGTTGGTCACATTCTGAGGAGAAAAACATGGAAGTCGCCATATTTAGACACTGGGGGCACCGTCCTCTCTAACCTATAGCCAAATTTGACTCTTTCCTCTTGTGGGTGGTTGTCTTGTGGCTAGGGCAAAAAAAAAACCCTGGTGATCATCTATAGGAAGATGTAGAAAAAATTTGGCGATTTTCCTCAGGAAGATTTTAGTCAAATCTGGCTATAAACCCCATAAGAACTACAAAATTAATCAACCTTCTATATTTATGGCTACGCACTGAAAGCTAAATATGAAAATCTGGCCATTTTTACTTTCCCCTCCCCACCTCACTTCTGGCTATTGAAACCCTCCAAAATCACTTCATTCTCAATTTTTTAATTTTTGGCAAAATTTCACCAGAAAAAGAAAAAGGGCTGCCTCCAACAGGTTGAGAAGACTAAATAGGAAATTACTTTTTTTAATTTTTTATTGGGCAACTATGAGCATTGGCCCAGTTGTAGTCTCTCACTATATATATATATATATATATATATATATATATATATATATGGGTGGGGCTGGGGGAAATTTTAACAGTATTTGTTACATGCAACAATTTCTATAGTGGCAAAATGTTGCCAAATTTTGCCTTTGATTTGGGTGTGCCCGAGTAACATTAGGGTAAAGATTGGGGGTGACTTTTAGGCAAATTCTCCGGATGGCCCTTAAAAAGCTGATTTCCTCTTTCACCCGGTGTTTTTTTCTTCAATTTTGTGATGTTGCTCAAGTGAGGATAATTCACAAGTATATTTAGCCAAATTTGGTGATATTCAAAAGATGAAAGTAAAAAAATCTGAAGCACCCTTTCATATTGTAGGCAATTGTGACAATTTTTGGCAATACTTAATTTTCCTTTTTGGGTGATTTTTTTTTTTTTTTTCCAACCAGGGAATTTGCATAAGAATATTCTTTTTACAAAACATTTTTTTCGCAAAACAACAAAAAGTCACCACAAAAAAAATAAAAAATAATTAATTGCTTTCACCGAACTCATTGTATACTTAACATTATTTGATGTGTTGAGGCCCTGATACCAGATGTTGTAGCATGTATTTTTGGCTGGTTTGTGTGCTGCGGCACACTAATGCCTATTTGTCGAAATCGTTAAATTATTTAACACTCGTGGTAAAACACCAATAGAGGCCAAAATAGGGAGTGTGGGTGGAGATGCTTGTTAGTTATGGTGAAACCGTGCTTGGAGGTAGAGATGCATTTTCAACCTACTACACCGTATCAAGCAACATTTGTTTTGTGTTATTGTACAATGTTGATTGTTGTTGTTGGTGTTGTTTGTGAGAAGGGAATGAGGTGAGAAGGTGAACAAAAGTACTACTACTACCCAATAACTGAAAATATAATATCAATTCTTTTGTGGATGTTGTTACATGGGGCTGAAGAAGAAGATGTTGTGTAGGTAAAAAGTTTGAACCTGTCATTGACTAGTACAAACACAATCTTTTGTTTGTTTTTGGTTGAAAATCAATGTAGCTAGCCTAATGGCCAAGGGAGGATAAAATCATGAAGTATGTTGCACATGCCTTCTTCCACCCATTGGGAGGGTTAATAAGAGTGTTGGGCGCGTTTTATCAATTTTAATGCATCACCCAGATAAGGCTAAATAATACAATTTTTCCAAATATATATATATATGTTGGCCGGGTAAAGGTATATAGGTTTCCAAAAGAAAAAAAGCTCCAAACTGGGTTAATTCATGATCTTGGAGGGTTAACATCTAAATAGATGGTAGTTTTAAATGTTATAAGGTTAGTTTTAAATGTACATGATGTCCACTAAACATTCCAAGGTAATTAGATCTTCAATTTTCAAAAATGTAAAAGGTTTTATACAAACCCAATCACGAAAAATGTTCAAAAGTGTTCAAAATGTTGACATGGATCTAATTATTTTCCTTTTTCCTTTACTTTCAAATTATGCAACTCCAATTTCAAATTAAAGTTTTTTAAAATTTTAGAGTTCAAATTCTTGTGATTTTCATGGGTTGGAATGACAAAAAGACAATTTGAAGCTAGGTAGTGTGTCAACATGATAACCTAATGTGCAAAACTTTAATTTAGGTCACTTAATGAAGGAAGGAGATTGGATGAATCCAAAGCTTCATTCTTGGAGTGTAGTTTGTCAAATGTGACTAAGGCCCAAAATGCCCCAATTAATTTTGCACAAATTTTCATCATCACTATCAATGTTTGAAGCACCATCTTTTGAAATCAACATTAATTCAACAAACATAAATGAAGATATTTGTATCTTCCTCTTAGCACCTTCAATCAATTAATGGAACATTTTCATTGTCCCCAAAAAAAAAAAAGTCAAAATGATGTTATTTCTTTTTTTGAAAATTTCATGGATTATGTTAATTTTTCAATGCAAAGGCTTTGAAAGTATACCTGAAATGCTTCCAAGGTTTGTGCAAGGCAAAAATCTATAAACTCTAATGTGTTATAGTGGATGAGAAGACCTATTATTGGGTAGTGATGAAGTTAATGACCAAATGTTGAAAGAATGGTAACATATTTGATCATGACATGATCCATGTGGAAATGAATTTGCAATGTTATGTTAAGCACTGTGAACCTAAATTTATTTACAATTCTATTATTTCCTTTTTTATATAGGTGAATATATTTTATTTTCATGAATAGTTTTTGTTGTCTTAGTTCTTACATTAGAATGGGTTTAATGTTGGATGTCACAATCATTGTTTCCTCTCATTAGAATGTTGATACAACATTGCATAAATGATCCACATTAACTATTTACAATAGTTTTGACATTCTTATCATGAATGTATGAAGCTTTGAATCTTAAACATTTGGACATTATGCATTTCTTGATCTTTAAATAACAACATTCATCCCCTAGTTAAACAATGAATGTGGGTTTGCTTGTCCATGCTCAATTAGAGACACATCTATTGTAGTTTTGCATTCATGTTTGTGAAGTTGTTTCTACCAATGATGTCCTTTGAATTGTTTATTTCCAATGTCCAATTGAGACCATGGTATGTGACATTAATAAAGGCCACATCACAATTTTGAGTTCTTGTGTGGGACTACATAAAATGTTGTACACAATGAGTTTAGAGCATTACAATTCCATGCAAATGTGCGAATTGCAAAGTTTGATGCCTAAATTGAATATGTAGATGGAGATACAATGAACTATCTATCTACTATTTTAGCCTTTGATGAATAGCTTTGGGCTTGGTCCACAAAAGATGATGTGCTTTTGTTGAAATTTACTTGCTATTCAGAATTTTGTTTCAAAAAAATATTTGACCAAAAGACAATGTCAGGTATATTGTTAATGAGTTTCAATGTATATAACTTCAAAGGCTACAACATAGACAATAATTGACTCAAGAAAACAAAGAATTTTGAATTGAGCTTTGAAACTCATTATACCATTAACCAAAAAAAAAGTTGGAAATCAAAACGGTATCATAGTTTGTCAAAGCAAATATGATCCTTGTTTCCTAAAGTTGCATTTTCATAAACTAAAATATCTTACATGTAGACTTCCAAATGAACAATGATTGAGTGTATGTTGTCATATATAGCTCCAATTTCACCTATTCAAATTTATGGGTTGATTCATGAAGAATTAGGAATTTTTTTGGAAGAGCCAAGCAAGAAGAAATTTTGGAGAGAGCCATAGAGATACAAAGGGACATGGAGAACTAGGTTTGTAAATTCATAGGTAGGTATGAAAGGTTTCATAAGTAGGTACGAACCTAACACAAAGATATAAACATCATTTTGTTTATAATATACATGTTTTTGCACCAACTTATTCCATATTTCCTCTACAATTTTAGCATATGTACAAAACAATTTTTTTAAAAAAATCTCTAACAATATTTGAATGCACTACCTTATGTGGCATTTATTTTCATATCATTGTTGTATCGAAGAATTTTCCTCAAAAATAAAGTTCATTTTCCTAAGTACTTAAATCTTTAACATGAATGACAAAAATATTACTTACATGTTGAAGCTATAACATGCCTTAACATAATGTGTATACATTAAATAGTTGATTCACAACGCAAATGACCCTCAATTTCGTGCCAACATTGTGAAAAATCCCATGGATAACACTTGGAAACATGATTTTAATTTGGGATTTTAAAAAGTATTAATAAGTATTTAGTACCCAATGTATTCATTTTTTAATTTCTTCCATTCTTATTTTATAATTCTAGTTATGGCTTCAATGATAAAATCTTTAAAGGAATTGTTATCAACTTGTTGCAATCTCAATTTCATGAAATCCTAAAAACTATTATCACTTAATTAACCCTTATACATGCATGAAATAAGGTGAAAAATTTGTAAGTAAAAAAGTTATTTATTTAAGTATTGATTCCAATGAATTCATTAGTCCAAGGTATGAAAATTTGTAACCATTTAAATTGAAAATAATATTGTTTTTATGCTATCACAAACTTGGGAAATTTGAAATTTTTAACTTAGTCAAAATCCAATTTAAAGGAATTGGTAGCAATGAATTTTTTTCCACCAAATCTATCATATTTTCAACATAAAAACTGAAATTTTTATTCTAGTTTAAATTCAATTAATTTTCTAATTTTGGGGGAAATTTTGTCAAATTTTCAATGTCACAAAATTGAAAAAATTAAAAATTAAACTTGGTGGGTTATTAATCATCCTTGAAGACATATATTATTTCTACAAGTGTATTCCAAACTTTAAAATATCCCCATGTCCCCTCTCTTCCCCCTTTCCCCTATTTTAATTTCTCTTTTATGTTCCCATATGGTTTCCAATAATTCATCATTATGTATGACATCTTTCAAAATTGCAAGGTAAAAGGGTATTTAAATAGATAGGCTTGAAAGATGTAGGTTGTTAAATTATTTAATAAAGATAATAAGGACATGAATACACACATGTCAATTTGCCTTTCCATATCCACGTTAGGTGGGGCACATGGGAAAGAAAAAAGGTAGTTATGCATGAAAATCAATATGTTATGATAATACAAATAGACATTTTAAAAAAAGTTATATACATGTTGTCAAATTGGATCATCTAAAGAGTTACAACTCCATAGTATTTCATGTTGTATGAAGTTGTGAAATCATTCTTTCACATGACACGATCTTTAGAATTTACCAAGTTCAACATGTTTTGTGTCTAGTCAATGACTTGTAGACCAACAAATTGTCCCTAAGTGAAGATGTAACATACATACTAATATAAGATACCTCATGTGACTAAGCCTTCCTAGGTGTATTCCACAAAATCCAACCAAATTTTCATTAGTTCCAAGTGAATCATATTGATAGGTACAACTTCCAACCAAATCCAACCAAAAAATAAAGAAATTCATGAACCATCTCTCATGGGTGTTAGAAAAAGATTATTAGCTAAATGTAGTTGATAAGAATTCAAAAGACAATTGAACAATAGAATAGCTAAAATCAAAGTCTAGAGGCTAATTGAACTTAGATTGCCAAATACCATGAATAGCCAACTATGGTAGTTATTGGCAAAAATGGATAGTTTGAAATAATTGTAACCAACCACATATAGTATATAAATGCAAAATTAAAAGTCAAAGGGGCTCTTGATATTATGTAAGTTTGTGAGACTAATGTGAATGAGTTCATATGTACTTGAGGATGTGTGTGTGCAAGTTGTGTCAAATGGCTCTAAGAGTTGTGACAACATAGATAAGGTGTAAAGAATGTTTTACAAACTAAGATTTGGTTATGCGAATAATGGCAATCAAATGCAATAAAAGTAGTTCTTAGTAAGAATATAATTGGGAGCTCCAACATGATATTGTTTAAGTTATAGGAATAGTTGTGGTATAGTATAGAAGGTAATGAAATCATCCTTAAAGTTATATGTTGCCTTGGTTATTGCAATGTGTGGTGGTTGGAATAATGGAATGGGCAACAACCTAATGGTGATAAATCATTAAAAAAACATGTAAATTTTATTGTTATCAATGGGCAACCATGCCATTGGCCCACATATATTAAAGCTTGTGTAAATCACCCCTCCTAATAATATTTTGCAATGGTCTTAATTTCAAAGATTTTATGAGAAAAATCACTATAAATTCAATGATTTTTTTCCATTGGTCTAAAAATTGTGAAAGAAAAAACATGCTCACCACCTCATTAACGATTTTAAATAAACAAACATCTATCTTAATATATGATTTCCAAATTTCTGAGCAACCATAAGGTCTAGTTCCATTTCTTGCATGATGGTTAGGGGTAGTGGAATGGTTAATGGTTGTGGTAACCAAAATCAAGATTTTTTTTTACTAGATGGTTATTAATTGTTATATGTAGATCACTTTGCTTATAGTTGAATATTAGTTATAACCAATTGAAAAGGGTATTGATGAAGATTGGTTTAAACTTCAGTTAAGGCAAATAGTTTGAAATATAGTTGGCTTGATCTTGGTTTTATTGAAACCAATAGGTCTAAGTTTAGGGTTTTTATAAAAAGGAAGACTCTTAGGTTTCATGTTTAATAAAATTTTCAAAAAATAAAATATGTGGATTTTGGGTTTGACAAGTTTTAAATGTATAAAATCATTTTACTTTAGTTTTAAATCAAGTTTGGTTCCAACTTATTAATTGGTGGAAGGATGCATCCCAAAGTTCAAATCTCCAAATTGAACCATTTTAAGTGGCCCATCATAGGAAAAAAAAGAAACTTTCAACACCCCCAAATAGAAACTTTTTCTTTCAAAATAAAAGTACTTTCTTCCTTATGAGTAGAACTAGAAAATTGAAAATCTACATTCTAGTGAGGTGGAGAAACAAGCACCTAAGAAATCCATTCTTTTTCTTTTGTAGAACAATGGGGGAGAGGAATAAGGCCCCATGGTTTATCCCACAAAGGCACAAGTCCAAGGTCCAAACATGTATATGGGATAAAAGGAACGCTCCATTCTTTTCCAAATTATGTGCACAAAAATATAAAGTGCAATTTGTTGAAAATATATGTGAAATATATTTTATTTAAATATAAATCAGGTTCACAAAATTGGATTATGGAGCTCTATCTACAATATACTTGTATTTTATTTAAATATAAATCGGGTTTATAAAATTGGATTATGGAACTATATCTACAATATATTTTAAATTTTCCAAATTTTAATAATATATTATTTTAATGTTTTATTACTTCATAGCAAAAATACCCCTTTATTTCACACATTAAATAAAGGGTTTAGGGTTTATATACAAATAGTGATTATCCCTAGATCCTATATAATTAGGCAAAAGGAGAAAACTACAAATTATTCTTTGAATAATCCTCTAAACAAAATAATTTTGACAACTTGATGAAAAGGTTTTTGCCTAGATGAAAAACATTTGGGTAGAATTAATTTTAGACGTTAAGACCCAAACTATATAAAAAGGACCTTAAGGCCCTAGGTTGGTTCTCAAGTTAGGTTTAGTTAACCTTGGCATTTGATAGGTTGGGGCTAAATTTAAGTTTTGGGACTTGGGCTAGATTGACCCAAGATGTGTCAACTTGTGATAGGTCTTGTCCCATGAAGACATGTTAGGCACAATTCAAAAAAATTTACCCAACCAGAAGTTTGGAAATGGCCAATATTTTGAATTGATGATGGGTGAATATCGACTTTGAAAACACTAGCTCATATATCAATGTTGAATCTTTTAAACTTTTAAATTTTCATACTTGAACTTGGTATTAGATTGGATTTAAACTTCCATTTACAATTTTTGACACGCCTTCTTAAAGGCTAAAAATACAATGATGACTAAAGCAAAGCATGGACTAAATAATCTTGCAAAGTTGTTAATATCTAATTTATTATCTTTAGGATGTTATAAAGGAAATTACATTGTTGTATCCATATATGAAGGAAGGTAATTTAATTAAATAGGATTTTTTTAAAAATTTATTGAATGATGATACTTCCCCATGCGGCCCTCTTTCTACTCTTGGTATTGTTGGAAATCCTTTTATAATTAATGGTGCACCAATTTTGTTGGGGGGGGGGGGGGGGGGGGGGGGGTTTACTTTTTTTTTTTTGGAAAAAAGATTTTGGTAAAAAAAAAAGATTTTTTTTAGAAAAAAAGACACAAAATTTTTA
>Ga0116231_10002656_pt1 | contig 37378 bp, 19 predicted proteins | sample S1TSphgellanicum_2_FD_89695 | JGI IMG/M metagenome (GOLD analysis project Ga0116231, IMG submission 89695) | Host-associated microbial communities from peat moss isolated from Minnesota, USA - S1T2_Fd - Sphagnum magellanicum MG | ecosystem: Host-associated > Plants > Peat moss > Unclassified...
GGATTTGTCGTCTATGTTCCCTAGGAGCTGTTGAGGATGAAGACCACTTGTTGTTAGTGTGCCCAGCTCACCATGACATTCGTTGCAAGTTTAGTCAACAGTTAGGGAAACAATTGACACCGTACAACTTACTTCCTCAATTGATGCATTCGGCTAATCAGAAAGCGATAGCTTTGTACTTAGTTTCTTGCCTAGACAACAGGAGTGTTTTGCTCAAGTCAACTATGTAATTGTCGTCAAATGGATCTCTCTGGTCCGGGTATTGACGTTAAATTAAAAGAAAGAAAGAAAGATGCAGCCACTAAAGGACAGGAGCAACTTCAAGAGAGTCGTTCTCTTCCAGCAAAGTGTATGGAGAGAACAAGAACAAGCACACCGAAGAAGATCGCTGAAGGTCCAACTATATCTAATAATATACAGACAGGCAAGAACAGACAATAAACAGGAGAAACGCCTGCAAGATGAAGGAAAAGGAACCAAAACATTTTCAAAGGTGGGTTAGGGCCACCTGAGTGTCAAAACACTCTATCTTGTGATAATTTTTTCAATCTTTTGTCTTGTATTTGGGATTCAGAGTTCAGAGGCCACATTGAGAAGTCTAGGGTAATGCCTGAGGAGGGGGGGGTGGCGCACTCCCAAAATAAACACCTGGCTGAAGCCAAGCCCAGAGGCATTCATTTTGGGAAATGCCCTGGCCTCTGTAAAGCATAGCAGAATTTGTTATTCATTCTTTTCCTATGAATTCAACAGATATCACAAGAAAAGAACAGAAAAAGAGGCAGAGTGTTTTGAAAGGTGAAATGCTTGCTGAAGAGTGCATTTTGTTTTTTGGAAATGTCCCATCATTAGTAGTGGACAGATTCTGCTTGATAACAGGCCCTCCATGTACACAAAAACATTTCTGCAAGTGCTTTACATCAATAGAAGATGGCCTCTCAAGCTGGCCATCCTTGCACATCATTCAACTCCTCACTTGGCACAAGGAAATACAGAACTAAACTGGTACCTTCATGATCTTGAGTGAGGTCTGAGGGGTTGGTTTTAACCTGGGAAATGTTAAATTTGGACTTCAACACTGATTTAGGCTAAGGACTCTAGAGTTTACAATGTTTAGAAGCAACCCAAAACACTTTGGGATTTCTAGTTTCTGCGAGTATTGCTCAGTTATTACTTTTTGTCCAGAACTGGCAATGCAGGTTTTTTTTTCCTTTTGCACCGCACAAGCAGCGTTTTTTGGGTGTGAATTTTCACTAAATGAGAAAAATAAATTTTAAAAAGGAATGTTCTGTCACAATATTCTTTATTTTGACAAACATGACCAAATGTCAAAGAAAATATTTTTGAACATTTTGCATCACATTTAAACCAAGGTTTTTTTTTTCAATTTTGTCAAGTAGGTGGACTAGCGACCAATCCGCAACAAGAATGAACCAAATTTGGCTAGAGGTCAGAGAGAACAATAAAAATACTGTGGAATCGTGCCTAGTTTTAGTGACCTATTGGAACTCATTGTCTAAACTAGACTTCTAACCTTTTTTTCCCTCAACATATGGCAACTTTTGTCAATTTTTTCCCAAAAAACCTTTTGAGCAACTTTTTTTTGTCACCAAGTGCCAAAACTCTCCTAAAAATAACATTGATTTGGACTCTAATTTTAGTTTGCTAGCATTTTCTAAATATTTTTTCAAAACATTGAGATGAGTTCTAAAAAAGTATTGCCACTTAATGCTAGGCAATTGTGCAACATTAAAAAATTGAAAAAAAAATCGTTGCACACAAGGTATCAATAACAAAAGAATTTAAATTTTTAAGATGCAGCTATTATCAATTTCCTTGTCAAAGTAAAACCTTGGGTTACCAATTAACCCCAAAAAAAATTGGCGTTACCTATCTATTATGCATAAGGGTTGGTTATCAAGTATGACCTTGGCAGTTGCTTAATATAGGTACCACCCATGTAGGTTTTAAGGTTTAGGTTTATTTTGAGGAAAACAATAACAACATTCTATACAGGTTGTTATAAATTAAAATCCTCTTAGAAATAGTGTGTTTCTAGCAACCTACTGTCAAGACCTAAATTGTTTGCTGAAAATAATTTATAAAAGAGTTTTTTCTTTTGACATAGAAGACAAGTCCATTACAAAGGGTACACCATAAAACCAAGGGAAAGACCCACCCCTATCAATGAACCAAAGCACAAACCAAGTCACATAGTAATATTAATGATATTAGGTAATTGGTAGCTGCCACCACACTTGGTTGCCATCCCTAGGCAAAGGGTGAAATGTGTTGCCCAAAGCTTGTCAAAAAGCTTCAAGTATTCACATTCAGTAGTTGGTGTTTTTGTTATGTTCGTAAGCGTCTTTTATTATTCTATTCTCCCACATGTTATAAAACTTTCAAGAATCAATTGATCTATTTTAAAATTGGAACTCAATTTATTACTAAAAGTCACATCATTTTTCATTATCCAAATACTCCATAGGACTAGGCTCAAATCATGCTCATATCATATTGACAAATTTTTGTTCAAAATGCATTATTGTAGTTCCATCATCCTCATTCCACCATTGTAGGATGGTGGATTCCTAAGGCTAGATAACATTTGGCTTAATTTACCCAATTCTAGGCCTAACTAAAGTGACATGTGATGAATGGATGTGGATGTGCCATGTGTCATTAAATTAATGGATGAATTGTTTGATTGGTTTAGTTGTATCACATTTGAACTTGTAATTTGAAATTTAATGACCTCATGCAATGTCAATGGATGAAGTTCATTCATCAATGGGTTATAGTTGAAAATAATTTTAAATTATAATGGTAGGTGTCGTTTGTAATTAAAATGGTTATTGTTTTGATGTTGACACATGATTATCATTTTCAACTTCAATGTTGTTTTCAACTTGTACTTGTCAATTTATTTGGTATATAGTTGCAAAAAGCATTTTGTAACTATAGAATTATAATTGTAGTTGAAAAGGAGTTGAAAATATAATGCAAATATGAGATTTTTCTATTAATGCATAAACATGATGTGATGATTACGGGGGATCTCTTTGATTGGCCATGTTTGCTATTCATTCCCTAGGTTGTGAATAGGTTAATCCATTATTCCCTTCAAAAACCCCTTATGTGTTGTGATGGCTTGTAGGTTCTTGAAAACTTGAGGGTCTAAATGGCCTCCTAGGAATGGGTTGAGTTCTTTTGTTCTATGTGCACGTTGTCCTTGGTGTAGACATATCTTTCCTTGATTGTTTGGTCCATGGTTTTGAGGAGAAAGGATTCAACCTTGTCTGTCCACAATGTTCGTGCCATCAATGTTGATCATTGGGAATAGTGTTGATTGTCAACCTCCTAGGACTTGACATTCATGGACCAAGTATTTCATGTTTGCACAAACTCAACAACGTATGAGAAATTGTTCATAGTAAACATTAACCTTTACATTCAAGCCATCAAATTTTGGAATTTCTACCTATTCCACCCACCTTTGGTTCATATCCATAACAATGTAAAAATGTTGATCTCATTTTCATTTGTTAAAGATATCAAAACCTAGCATGGTGCCTACTTGGGTTGCCACCATGATGTGTAGTGGTTTGTACTTTAATGGGAGCATGCATAGGGAGATCCACATTAGCAACTTCATCCAGCAAGGCAATATGGGTTGAAAGTTACAGTCCAAGTTTGATAAATGGTAGTCTCCTTGGGGGTTTTGTGCGGTGTAAACATTAACAAACATTTCCAAGTATCTAAATTTGGTGTATATAGTAAGATCAAGGTTTTTTTTTCAATTTTGTGATGTAGCTAAAGTGGCGATCATCCATAAGATGATTTGGCCAAATTTGGCTACAGATTAAATATGAAATAGAAAATATATAATCCTTTTATATTATTCTTGGTTATCTATTGGAACTTGTCATATAAATTTAATGATTTGAAAGCTTTTTCTTTCAAAATTTGACAAATTTGAGCCATTTTTTCCATGGAAACTCCTTTGTATAGGTTGAAATCATAGTTTTTAGGCCAAATTTTAACAAAATTTTGCAATAAATAAACACCAAGTAAAGATGTAAAAAGTTTTTTCCAACATCCATGAGGTATTGGACCCTTTTCGCAAGCACTTGTGCATTAATGAAAGAGATCCAATTTACTACATGAGACTTTGGAATCTTAGTACTAAGAAAACTTATAATGATAGTGTGGGTTGAGTGGTAATCAATACCAATTTTGAATACCATAGTCATATCCAACTTCTCTAGGGGTACCACTTGTTGAGATTGTAACAAAACCTTTTCTGGTTTCTCTTCATCTATTGGCCAAAATGAACCAATGCTCACCAATGCACCAATTGGCCATTCTATCCATAGGATGGGCTACATTTTTTCATCTAGTCCCTAACCCTATGTTAACCAATGTTGTACCATAATCAACCTTTTTTGGTTATTGACCTCTGACCCTTTTGTTTTTGGGTGTTTTTTTCCCAACCCTATACATACTACCCTTTAATCTAGGTATTTTAATTCCCTAGCTACAATATTAACTTATATCTTGGCCTTACTTATCAACCCCCTACCTACTTACCCTTTATCTCTTGGCACAACTTCTAATTCTTCTTGAATAATATTTTACCTCTTAGCAAAACCTCCATCTTTTCATGGTTAAACCTCTACACTTTGGCAAATTTTCTATCTTTTTTTCATTAAACCTCTATTTCTTGGCAAAACGTTTATTTTTTCATGATGAAGCTGTCACCCAAAAACAGGGGGAATACTCTCTATAGTATGCAAATTCCCATTGCTCGACATACATGGGTTAAAGTATGTTTCTGAAGCTTTTACTGAAGTGTGACAATTATGATTCAAATGTTCTTCTTCTTCAAAATCCTAATAGACATTTAAGTTCCATGGTCTTAATTCTATGGACCACAAAGGATCAGGCACTCATCTTGATTTCCTCTCTAGGAGTCAACAAGTTGTTTTATGTGGCTGACAACTCATACCGAACAACAGAATCCCCACATATATTAACTCTACTACTTCAACATGGTTCAGTCTCAGAGATTGGACAGAAATTCAGGGCAGAGTCAACCAGTACAATCATCATTACTTCCTAGCATCCCCTTAGTCTTAAAAACCTTCGGAGCTCCCACAAAAAACAAGTACTCTTCTCAAGACAAAACACATTCCATTCCCAGTTCAAAATCCCCAGAAACATCACACATGAGTTGCCACACAACCACTCCAGAAATTCTAGACACACTCATCCTCTCCCTTGTCTGGTCCTTACAGAAACACATGTAACAACTTTGGACCTTTTCCTGACATTTTTGGCACAGCGGAAGTTTTCTTGTTAGGATTCTTCCGATCCAATCCTTCTGATCAAGTTCCATTTCTATCTATTTACAACACCCCCAAAATTAAAATTTGACCACCTCTTTTAGTCCTACCAGAAAGTTTAATCACTTAGCTTCTGTTTTATCACCCCAGAACTTGCCTTCATTTCCTCAGCCTGCATCAAATATCCTCTTCTTCATCTCATTTCCTTGCTTCCTCAAAATCCCTTTGCCAATTACCTTCCAAAAATCTGATCCACAAAGCTCTTAAAGCATTTTCATTGAGCTGCAGAAATTGCATTCCATTTTAGTAGCTAACTCACTAAACTCCTTTCGTCATAACCTACAAAGCAACAAAACACACCAAAAATAAAAACATATTAAAAACAATTTTTTTGGCGCCGTTAAAGCACCGTGCCGCACTACCAGCGATCAAACCATCAGTCTGAATTAGGGTTTGTAGTTTTCATCCACAGAAATAACTAACACTATTTTTAGGTTACAAATCTTTTGTTTCTCAACAAAACCTATATTTCTTTTAAACTAAACTTTTTTTTCTTGGAATTTTTAAAAATTTTCTTGGAAAAACTTCCATATTTTCATTGTTAAACCTTTACATGTTGTCAAAACGTTTTTATCTTCTTGGTTAAAGCTTTGACACTTAGTAAAACTTATATTTTTACTTTGGCAAAACATTTATTTATTTATAGTTAAACTTTCACCTCTTAACAAAACCTTTATGTTTTCGTGTCTAAACTTTTACCATTGGAAAAAAAATCAACTCTTCATGGCAAAACTTATAACTTTTGGCAAAACCCCATCTCTTCATGGCTAAACCTTTACATGTTGGCAAATTTTCAATCTTTTCTTAGTTAAACATGTCGCATGCACGAAAACTACAAAGATGAATTATTAACAAAAATAGGTATAATTTAATTCCCAAAGAAAGGAACCAAAATAAAAACACAAAAAATTAAAATCAATAACATGAAGTGTGCAAGACCAAGGTATAAACAAATTTTTATTAAGATAAAGTAAGAAAACATAAGCACAAAAAAACAAAACAAAGCTATGGAACAAGATCATACCTTAAATTAATGTTGAACAAACTAAAAATAATGAGTGGTCTTACCTTTATTTATACTCCCTCGGGGACCTAACTTTGAGGAAACTTTCATGGAGGTTTCCATGTGCCCATCAACCAAGGAAACTTCTTAATAAGTTTCATGATTACAAATGAACTATGAATTAACAAAGACTTAACTATAAATCGACAAAAAGTTAATTGAAGATGGATTAAAAGTAAATTAAGAGTTAATTACAAGGGAACTACAAATTAATTAAAAATGATCTACAAATTAAGTAGGAATCATGGATGAACATCCATATTAATGAACATCATTCATCATATGAAAGTGTTATTTGTGACTAAACCTTTATCTTTTGACTAAATCTTTATTTCTTCTTGACTAAATTTTTATTAACAAAACTTTTGTTTCATCATGATTAAATTTATACCTAATGGCAAAACCTTTAACTTCTAACAAACCTTGTATATCTTTTTGAATTACCCTAAAGACTAATTTTTCAACAAAATATTTCAACAAATATTTTTTGTTAACTTATTCACTTAGCTATCCTATTGACCTAGCCACATTATTGACCTACTTTGCTTATTATTTATGTACATACCTACTTGCCTAACCACGAACCTACCTATTTACCTACCTTTGAACCTACCTACACACTTGCTTATTTACCTACCCACTCACCTATTTATCCCCCTATTTATTTACCTACCTACCTACCCACCAGCCTACCCACCTACCACTTGCATGATGTCGACATCTACTTAAATATGATATACAAAATATGAAAGTATTGCATCAAACAAACCAAAAATCATTTTGATCATATTCTACCCCTTGATGTTGATAAATAGTAGCCTTGAATGGAAGTATTGCAATATGATCAACTTTGTGATATCAATTTATTAACTTTGTCTCCACTTTGGATTATTTAATGCACAACATACCTATTTTTCTTTAACTTAATCTAATTAAACAATATGCAATAGATTTAGCAATTTGATGTACTTAAGTAATATGGATGTACAAATTTAAGTTTTGGATATAACATATAATTATGACTTTTTCATCTTTTTACATTAATTCAAATGAACCCAAGGTCCCAAGATTGGATTTTGGGGGAAAAACATTCAATTAGACATGAACCCTACCAACACATCCATGTGCAATAACCTCAATTAATTTTGAATTGCATTGAACTTGTGGGGATTTATTGAGGTTATCATGGATATTCAAGGATTTGAAATTAGAATGGGCAATAAGTCATCTGCATGATCATAAGGGGGAAGTTGTTGAAGGTTCATTGGATAAATCAATATGGGGGTTGGTTTTTTTCTTTAGCAAAACCTAAAGGTCATAGTTTTTTAGAACTTCAACTACATGATTAGGCATGTAAGGTTTCAAGAGGTGTTGGGATTGAGATCAAATAGCAAAATCTATAACATTTGACAAAATGTTGAACATGTTGTAATGTTTAGGGAATGTCACCATGCAAAAGAAGTTAGGCAAGGATAATTGGAGTTTCTTGAAATTCTTAGGGGTGTGATAGTATAGGTTATTCAACAATGTCAAACAAATATGATCTTCAACCATTATAAACATTTAGGATTAGTTTTGGACAACGGAACAAAAATGATAAGCAATGATAGGGTGACAATTGTAAAATGGCTTTTTGTAATAAATATAAATATTTGTTTAAGTTCATGGAGAAGCCCAGGAAGGAGCTATAAGTACATCTTGAATTTAAAACTATGTTACAAGGAAGGTTCATAATGATAAGAATTCAAACATGTGTTGAATGATTCAAACAAGGTGTTTAATCCTATGATTGGAAGGTAGTTGATTAATTGGACCATATAACCAATGATAGTGGTCAACACCTAGGGTTGACACCATGCCAAGACTGCACCTTCATCACCTTCATATATGCCTTCATAAAATATTTTAGGGTCATCATTGATAGCCGATTTGACCTCAAGCAATATCACCAAGGAATGAGCATGGGGGCCCAATCAATGGTACTAAGCCTGAGGATGTTCGGGTTCTAAATGTGGTGGAACAAGCTCCAAGTGAAAGTGCACAACATGATTATATGCATCTTCTTCTTCACAAGGCCGTTGGGTCATGGTTAAACCCAAGGATAATTTGGGGCGTTCATCTCCTACTTATGCGGCCTAAGGTTCCTTTAAAGGGGTGGTGTTATTCGCCATAGTTTAGTTTCAAAATTTCACAGCACTAAATACAAAGGATGTGAACCTTGAAAATAATTGATGGATGGTTTGAATGGGATAATCAATGCAATTTTTATATTGTAAGGGAAGTAGGGCAAATCGGTAAGGTGGACAACATGCATGTAAATGGACAACTAAATCAAATTTAAGTAAAAACCTTAGAGTTGACGGTGAATGAAAAAGATGAAATTTTTTGGGTGGAAAGGAAAAAATAATTCAATGGATGTTTTTCCTTGTCCTTCCTTTGGCTACCAAACATTAGATTCTTCCCAAGGCCACCAACATTAGAACATTCCATTGGCCACCAAACATTGAAACATTCCATTGGCCACCAAGTTGAGAACCTTTCCTTGCTTGTTTCCTCCTTCTCTTTAAAAGGCTTGGACTTTGGTCATTTGACTTTCTTTCTTTGGATGGGATCTTAAAGGTTGAACCTTGGAAAATTGATTCACTTGATTTTCCTAAAGACAAAGGGGAGTGATGAACATTAATAGATGATGAATATGAAGGATAATAATGGAGTATTAATCTTTTGAATAGGAAGAATGATGTAATTTTGAAGTTGAAGGTTTTAATTTGAAAAAACATTGTGCAACCCTGTCAAGTTTTATGGCATATCTCGTTTTTTACCAAAGTGAAAAACCTGAAATTTGGTATGCTTATGCACCTTGTAGTTAGATTTCCAATGAGCTAATGTATTTTAGATTTGAGTAAGGAATATGGTGAGAATGGCATTTTAAACATCTAAAGGTCTGTTGTTAGGTTGAATATTTTGCAACCTTTTAAAAGCTTGTTTAGGTAGGTGAAAATTTAACATAATGTTCCAAGATTTGAAAAGCTTAAATTTTGGAATTTATTTATCAAATCCAATTGGATTCAATTCATTTGGACTATTTGAATGAGAATGGTATTCATTTGAATGAAGGAATGTTGGTATTGCAATTTGGTTTATTACAACATTCATCTTGGAAATAAGTTTATTGTTTTCAACTACAAATGCAATTTAACATTTAGGATTGCATTTGCACATCTTTCCTCCACCAATAGTACACATACTTGATTATGGTCACCTTTTAAAATCGAGAATTGAAGGATGTAAAAGCTACTTCACATTAGACATATATGGAACAAAACACATTCATTTAATCTCTTGTTTTGAAGGGGAAAAGAAAAAATCTCAACTTGGAGAGTCTATACAAAAGGTAATAAGCATGCATCATCTTCCACTTGTAAAAAAAGTTGATCAAGTTTTAAATGTAAGGCATAAATAACTATTATTTTAAAAAATTACTTTACATTTAGATATGTTTAAATAAATGTTAGGGTTTATGGCATTTGCCATTAAGATTATTTAGGGCTTTGTGAAATTTTTGGGGGGGGGTTAATTAGATTTAAAATCTATGGTTAATTCTTTCATTCATTAGTTTTTTCATTTGATTAGCTTTGAAGTTCATAAATAACTAAATATTATAAAATTGTTAAGGTTAAGGGCACCTACCATTAAGGTTATTTAGGGTTTTGAATTTAGGAGTGTAATGAAATGTGTATTACAAACAATGTGGTTTAAAATAGACTTGTGAATATTGCATTTTTATATTTACACTTGTGGCCATACCCATCAATGAAGTTTTAGATCTCATATTAAGGTTTATATTTTAATTGAAAATTGTGAATAATCTTTTGGTGTAGGCACACATCACATTGGTCTTCAAACATGGGAAGGACACAAAAATCTCAATTAATTGAGGTCCAAAATCTTGCTAAATCCCAATTTTCAAATGCGAATTTAGTGCGGAGCATTGGCATACAACACAGAGGTCAAAGCAATGTCAACTAAAATTGTCTATATTCCGTATGCTCATGTCTCAAAAAAAAATTAAAATGAATGTGAGAATATGAACACCCCGATAGAATGGAACATACACAAGAACTTGCCACTACAAAAGGATGTCAAACGTCCAACTATTAAGAACCACCTTAGGCAGACATGGTAAACATCAATGCCTTTGTTTTTTTTCAAGTTTAATTAGTACATAAACAAATCATACAATTTGTTTTGAATCTCTGTTTACCTTAGTACAATTGTGGATATGAACTAAATGACCATCATGATGACTTCACCCACACTTGTATATCAAGCAAAATTGTTTAGCTTCATTTTCAATCAAAAGATTTTACACACAACTCGATGTAACAAAAATATTTTTCTACCATAGATATCAGACGCAAGTGAATGGGTCATTTGCACATGGCCAACACATCCTTAGATCTATTGCTTGTATGTCTTTCTATGCCTCACAAATGTCACAAACCTTATAAGATCACATTTGAACTCAATTGAGTTCGAGTTACATATTTTATGACAAACATGCATCAATTTAGTGGCAATGTATGAATGTTGAAAAAGCCATGACAAGGGATGATTTCATTAGGCATTAAGACATTGTTATGTGGATTGAAAGCATAATAAAGGGAGTTGGTGATTGCACAAAACCTCACCACTTCTATTTAATCTTGGGCTTTCCAACATCCAAAGGATATTTTTTTTTTCCAATAAGTTGTCAAAGTCAATAGGATTCATGTTCCATTCAACATTGGCATCCAAACACCAATTCAAAGTCAATAGATGTTTTCATGTGACCACAATGGTGTTATTTCAATGGATGCCACATTTGGCACCAATGACATGAAGTTTCGTTTGTTCACTTTGATGGGTTTTGATGTGCATCACATAGGTGTTCCTTTAGCATGGATAATTACAAGCCAAAAAATGGTTGATGATTTGCTCAAATGGTTAAAACCTTTAAAAGCAAAGATGTTGTCATGCATCCCCAATTGGAAGTCATTTTGTTTCATCATTGGTGATGCCCACAAGAGTCAAAGGCATTGTAGTGAATACCCAACCTTATGTTAAATTTTGATTTAACATTATGTTTGATGATCTTTGGTTAATTATTTGAATCCTTCTCATGTTTATGATCTTTGCATACTCAACCAATGCACTTAATTTGTCTTCATTGTGTATGCATGCATAGGGCCATTTGGACCACAAACCATGTCCCTATTTTCCTTTATTGTTGGCATGTCCTAAAAGTTTGGTGGTTACATGTAACTAAAAAAGTCAAAGATGTTGAAGTGTAAGGTCCAATCCTTTGTGATCCCCATGATGTGATGTACATGTCCATGAATTACAATGAAAGCAATCAAACATTCAAAGAACATGCAAAACAAAAAGTGAAGTAATTAATCAATCAACATTTGCTTAATGATGCATAGACAAGTTATTTTTCGACCTATTATTGGCAATTCAACATGTGATCATTTCCAATTTGTCATGTTTTATCATTTGCCCCTAATTTTTCCTTTTGTTTGTGAATTGTTATTGGCTGGCCATATTTAATTCTTGCAAGATGGTGTTTTAGAATTGTGGATGGTTGGTTTTTGACAAATGCTTCATTCCAACCAAAACACACAAACAAATATTGAATTATATCATGATGCCCTAAAACATTGGTTTCTTTTGACACAAAGGGTTTTAGAAGTTGGTGCTGAATTGATTAGTTGGTGTGGAGGTTCACCATTACTATTGCTCACCATTACGCACACAATGGAGATGACAAAAAAAAGGGTTCATAAATAACAAATATTTGGAGGTAAATATGAAAAAAATTGTGGAAAAACAACCTTGAACCCATTTACTCATGTTGCCCAACCAACCTTTGAAAATGGTGATGCTTGGGTGGTGTAGAGCCAACACCTTATCAATGCCACATACCAAGTGAGATATTCATTTACTCAATATGCTTGTTGCACATGTGAGTGGGCATTGTGAGGGAATTTATGCAAACATCAAATTGTGGTTATTTTCACATGCACTTATATTACCCAAGAAGACATCATTGAATATTGTGGAACATGGTAGGGATCTAAGTGTGGAGGGTTGGCTGCCATGTTTGTAAACTGACAACATATTTCAAATGATGGGAACTCTTTCAATGATAGTGATAATGAGTTTATTGAAGGTGAAGAAGGGATCATTAACATTGGTGGGATTACCATTACAAATGAAAATGAATTTACTATGGACAATGTTGGAGGATCCAATGAAGATTCAAGTTCAAATGTGCCAATGGAAAGAGATATAATTCGTTTGAGTCTTTACAATTCAAGAGATCATGTTGAATAATGTAAGCAAAGAAGGGTAGCACTTTGTGACCATGCCACCTCGCACATGAAAGTTGTGGCATTAGACATTCAAAACATTCGCCTCACAAAGGCAAATGAATCATTGCACTCAAGATTGGTGTTCCAACATGTGGAAGATGGTTTAGGGAATTTAATTAAATAATTGAAATATTGGCATGAAACAATGCTTGAGCACAAAAATGCACAGATAAAAAATATCGTGAATAGGTGTTTCGTCCATTTAGTAATAAAAATCATATCGGTTGATTAAAATTATGAGTTAACACTCAAAATCACACAAGGGTTGTTTATATTATGTTCAATGTATCCCAAATTTAATTTACCCCATGTTTTTATTATTTCCAACAACTTGTAAATTAAAATTAATTATGAGTAATCCAACCAAATGTTGCAATGCGCTATTAGTAAAATGATGATATAACACAACTTTATGTAGGTATTACATTTGTGTTCAATGGTCTAGACCCAACATGCCAATATTGCACATTCCTTCAAAATCCATAGTTGACATTAAGAATTTAACATTCATGGGTATTGCAAAGTTTAGCATGCAAATTCAAGGAAATTTTTAATTAATGTGATTATTGCTTATGGGCCATTTGTGGTCTCCAAGATGTGGGTGTTGCATTCTAGGGGAGGCCACCTCCATTTTATTACAAACAATGTGCAAAAAAAAGAAGGTGCAACTTATTGAAATATATATATTTATATATATAATATAATTTATTTAAATGTAAATAGGGTACATATGATTCATTTTGAGAATATTTTGAAAATATACCTAAAATATGTTAGGAATATGCCATTATTTCATAACATATTAAAAATTATCCTTTTGCTTCAAATGCTTCCTAAAATATATAAGGAATGACCTCTTCAGGATTGCATTCATAATATGCCTTTTTATAAAGCAACACCCACATGTAGGTGCATATGAAAGCCACTTGGCTTTTATTCAAGGTCCATTGAATGTTATTTTAATTCAAAATTGCAATAAAAATCATGTTTATTTATTTTTTTGTTCCTAAAACCAACACCTATATTTGTGACCCATATGTAAATATTGTTCATGCATTACTCGCACATGGGTGAAGGTGAAAATGATCCAATTTTCCTTAACGTAGTTTGGTGAAAATGTAGGCCGTTAGTGCAATATCCACATTAACCTTAATTGGATTTCAAAATATGTTGAAACCCAAAATCCAGCACCTATTTTGTAACCCATACGAAGGTATTGAATGTTTTGACTAGAAAAATAACACCTATTTTGTAACCCATATGCGGGTATTGATAATGTTGATTTCTTATTCTAACTTTTTTGGTTGCATTCACTCCTAATAGGTGTCATCCCACACCATTTTCATCTTCTTTGCATATGCGCATCGGGTTGTGTGGATGAAGGTTTGCAAGTTCTCATCCTTCTTAATGCATTCATGGGCATCTTGTGGGATGCTCCCAACACCCCAAAATTTAATGCCCAAGACTTGTAAAAGTCGATCAAAAGCTAATCAAACTAAAAAAGGCTTTTGCATATCATATTTCCTTTTTGCAAGTGACTAGATGTGATCCCATTCCACATGGGACTTCACATGAACTTGAGCAACAATTTTTGGTCATTTTGTCATTTTGAATTACATTGTTTAAGATGCATGCATTCATTTGAATATGGTCTTAACAATGCAACCACCCTTCACAAGTTGAAGGATGATTGAATTTGTCTTTTCTACCATGAGGTCATGTACCTTCTTGAGGTGTTGGGCGAACAATAACTTGGTAGCATATGCAATGGAACATGTGCCAACTTTTCACACCCACTTCAACCCCACCTTAATCCAATTTGAATCATTTTGGGCTATTTTCATTGGTTTCATTTGTTCTTGTTATTATCCCTCTTAAACCATCAACTAAAATAAAAATGAAAAAAATGATTAATGTTTACTTAGCATTACCATCAATGCAAGTATTACATAAACCCTAGACCTTCAACTTTATTTGCAACCACCATTTTAGGTATTTCACAAAAAGAAAACCCAACCTCCATTTCATAATGAAATGAAGGTTAAGGTTTTTCCTTTATAAATTGGATCATAAATTATAAGAACAAATAACACAAGTATGAAATTCAAAATACAATCCAAATGTTCACATTTTTGTTTCAAAATTTTCCTCATAAATGCATGAAAAAAATATAAAACAAATGATGCTTTAAAGAACAAATTTACATAATGTATACATTAAAATGAAAATTATTTTACCATTTTTTCTTTTCATATTTTAGCCATCATTTCGGTGAATTGTGTTGACTTCATCAATTTCCTATGAAATCACATTCACAACAAGGGTAAATAATGTTAATTGGGCTACATCATTGTTGGTAGTATAATCAACTCCTTGTGCCTAATTGTCCCTTCCAACACACATTTGCAGGAAAACATTGCATCTAATGAAGCAACATGTTGTTTATTAGCCATTGGTTCTAATGAAACAACAAATTGTTAAGTTGCAATTGCAACTCCTTTAATTGACCCTCCTTCCCCAACTCAATGTAAACAACACATTTTTCCAACAACCATGTTGTCACAAATCCTACATTCACATAAGAAAATTTATCAATTTTTTTATAGTAGTGGAAAGAAACACAAAGGAATTGTTTTTCTGCATTTCCTATTTTTGCTACTACAAGGAAACATAATTAAAAAAAACCCAAAAAATGTTTTGCACCTCTAAATCTTATTGTTACAAAAAAACCATACTAAAAGAAAACCCAATTTTTTTTCTTGCACTTTATATTCCTTTGTTGCAAGAAAACCAAAATACATTCATACACCTTGTATCCCTTTTGTAGCAAGAAAACATAGGAAAAAAGACCCAAAAAATATTCCTCTGCCTCACATCGCTTTTGCAACAAGAAAACATAGAAAAAAAGACCAATTTTTTTCCTACACCAATTTTTATTGGAACAAGAAAACACAAAAAAATACCAAAACAAAACAAAAAAAATTCTTGCACCTCCTCCTCCTACTCTTGTTGCAACAAGAAAAGACACGAAAAGCCACTAGAAAAAAATCCTACACCTCCTACTTTTGTTATAGCCAGAAAACACCAAAAATGATCCAAAAAAACCCAAAAAATTTGACTTTTTGCCGCAACAACATAACATACAAAAAAAAACCCAAAAAGACCCCAAAAATGACAAAATAGGGTCAAAAAGTCTTTTCAATACCCAAATATCATTTTTTAAAATAGAAAGAAGATTGAAGGAGTTTCAAAGAAGCTTACCTAGAGATTGCGTTCATTGTAAAAGAAGTTGCATCACAAAAACATCAAGAAACTAGTGCCTTTGATCTTGCAATAATAATAATAATAATAATAATTTAAAAAAACAAAAAAAACCATTTTTGATGCCCAAAGATCATTTTAAAAAACGAGAAAGAAAATTAAAATAATTTCAAAAAAAGTTATGTAAATATGGCATTTGTTGTAAGAGTTGTTGTAGAACAATTTTATTTAAAAACTGGTGCTTTTGATTTTGCAAAAAAATTAAAAATGATAAAAAAAACCATTTGTTAATCTTTTATTTAAAAAATATATATATACAACTGTGAGCAGTAGCAATAGCTTGTCATCATCATCAAAGATGTCAAAAAAATGAAAAAATGCAGCTTGTCATTGTCATAAACTTGTTAAAATATAAAAATCAAAAAGTTATTGAAACTTATTTTTGTGACGTGATGTCTGGAGATAACAAGGAGAAAAAAATGGCAAGACATAAAAAGGGCAGGTTCAAAGGGCCTTATTACCTTGTGTAACAACCAAGGTAATCAATGGTTAAAAAAATAATGTTTCCTTTCCAAAGATCTTATTGGCTTACATCTTATGCCTTAGGGATCTTACAAATTTATATCCTTTGCCTTAGGGTTTTTTTCGTAAGCTCGATTACAGCTTGAGTGACCCAACACGCATGAGTGCACCATCCAAAAAATCTCGTTCTAGATTTTTTTATGAGAACCTAAAGGTGGGTAAGTTAAGGATTTTTCTCCCTCCCCTTCTTCCTACCCTTGAAAGGCCTTTAAAAAAAATTATTCCGGCTGCTTCCTCCAACCTACCTACCTTCCTTCCCATATTTATCTACCTACCCCCATTCCCCATCCCTATTCTTGCCCTCTTGCCACCTCCATTGTGCTATCACCATTGCCAGTGCGCTTTCGTTCTTCGTTTCTGTGTTGCTATTATTTTAGTGCTTTTGGCTCTCACTCCTGGTGTTCCTGGCCCTCACTCCTAATGCTCCTACTTTTGGTGCTCCTGCTCCTAGTGCTCCTTGTTCTCATTCTTGGTGTTCTTGCTCTTGTTGTTCCTGGTTCTTGGTGTTCCTACGCATGTTGCTTTTCGCTCTTGCTCTTGGTGTTCCTAGCTCTTGCTGTTGGTGCTCCTACTCCTAGTGTTCTTTGCTTTCACTCTTGATGCTCTTTGTTTTTCATTCTTGCTCCTAATGCTTTTTGCGTTCACTCTTGGTGTTCTTTGATCTTACTCTTGGTGCTCTTTGCTCTCGCTCGTGATGCTCCTATTCCTAATGTTCCTGGCTCTCATTCCTATTGTTCGTGCTCTTGTTGTTCCTCACTTTGTTGTTCCTCAAGTTTCAATGTTCATGTTTTGAAGCACGTGATTTTCAACCAGCTGAAACTGGCATTGGGTTGCTACCAAAACATGACATGTTTTCGTGTTGGTTTACTCTAGAGCCCACGCTGCCCATGGGTTGTGTGTAAATGGTTTGGGACTTACACTTTGTGGAAATGTAAATGCCATAATGAAATTATTTACACCTCATGCAAGTGTATAATATAAGTATATTCATATAATTTTACGCAATTTGATACAAAAATGTAAATGTAAAAAATGTATAATTTTACATGGCTCTGTAAAATAATATAAATATATAACAATGTAAAAAATGCGATTTTTACTTGAGGAGAGGAGATTTCATAATGTTTTTGAAAATAAGCCAGCTAATTGGCCCATTGCAACAAATGAAACCATCAAAATATACACCCACAACTAATTCATATGACTTTGCAAAAAGGTCTAAAGACATATAATAAAATTATCTATAAAGCAAGGAAAACAACGCTAGAACCCTGAGTTTGACCATAGTAAGGCGAGATTCAAAAAATAAAATAAAATTAGCATTCAAGGGTGGGGGGACCTCAGTTTTTGTGATGAACTGAGTTTCACCCTGTCTTTCCTTTTTCTTTAGCGCTTCCACTGTTGCTGCATATATTTTCACTGCTCCTACTTGTAAAGGTACTATAATTAGTCCTGAACCTTGTACATTAAATGCTGGTTTTCAGCATTTCATTCCTAGATTTAATAAAATTTCCTTACTTTATGGATACCCTTGAAGGAAGGGTTTGGGGTGAAAGGAGGCCCAAAGACAAGGTGACTTTACAAATAATTTTAGTATTTACACTTACATGCCCCAAAACATTTACATGGAGCCGTGTAAGTGTATTTGACAGATATTTACACTGGCCTCGTGTACGTGTAAAAAATACATATACACTGCAACAGGATAAGTGTAAGTGTAAATAATTTACACTTACATTGGATTTACATATCGTATAACTATATATGACTATTGAAACTTACATGCAGAACCCTGGTTGTTAGGCAACTGGTGGGCTGGTGAGTGCTGGGTCACTGACCTCATCCCACCAGGCAAAATCTCTCCAGGTGAGGGGCTTGAAGGGGTTATGGCGATCTCCTTTAAGGGGTGAGCTCCCAAGGTGTCCATTAGACTTGGGCGTCCACCATTTGGACATCTTCGTTCCTAGTATGCACCCTGACTAGTGTAGCAAGTTGGGGTGGTGGCAGCACGACTGGAGGAGTCTGGACTGTGTGTTTATATGACTGCAGCTCCAGATTGAACACAAGCTACCGAACTGCTGCTGGAATGTACTGGGCAGATCTAAGATGCTGAAACTAGAAAGTAAATGAGCAAGGGTTGAAGCTGAAACCATAGGTCTGAAAGGGATCCAAACAACTACAGCAGGGGGATACAAACAACTACCTTCAGCAGGATCAATTCTGGATGTAGATCGATCAAAACCTCACCTAAAAAATACAAAGTACTGTGTACAGGAAATACCAGTATCTAGATACCAGTGAGAACTAGGACCAACCTTTTTGTTGATCGATCTTAGCTTAGATAGAGGTGCCTCCATACTGTACAAGCTTTTATCAGTGTAAACAAAGGCAGCTACTCTCTCTCTCTCTCTCTCAAGACTCTCATCATTTTCCCCATTTAGAGAAGAGTTTTGAGAAGACAAGAGTTAGAGTTAGACCGTTGTTGAAACTGGTTTCAGGATTTTTAGAAAATGGGACAGGAAGGTGCAAAATATATTAAATGTGTTTAAAAGTTTAATGAATGATAACCTATCTAGATGAAAATTTCAAACATCTAAATAAGTTATTAATTTTTGACAATTCTGAACCCAACCCATAAGGCCTTGTTTATTCTTTGGATGCTACCAGTGGATAGGTTTTTTTTTTTTTTTTTATTACTCCTTTTCTTTTTCAATTAAAAGATGATTTTAGAGCTTGAAGTAGTGCTCCCATAACATTTTAAATTACTCAAAATGAAGCACATATGATAAAGATATAAATAAGTGTTCAGTAATAGGCAGACAATCAGTGATGAGCTGGTCTACCCTATCCAAAATTCCATGGGTGGTTTGTCACTTTCCAACCTCAAACCTCCATCAGAGACTGCAATTCTACAAAACTCCTACAGCAGCTGAGTTCAGGTTGAACAATGATCTGCATCCGTGGTTAAATGCATCCTTCTTGGAGATCAGATCTCTGAACTCCGAACATCCAAAAACCATGCACTTGTGTGGCAACAATGACACTTTGTGCTGCAGGGTTCATGAAGAGTCATAACACATAACTCGATATACATCTAAAGGGCATAGCATTCCCTAAAAGTTCAATAACATGCACACAGTGTTTTCTTTTCAATTTTCCAAGTATGCAAAAGTGACAAATCATTCCTGTGTAAATGCATTTTACACTGGAAAAACTGAAATACAAGATATATTCTCCAAATTTTTTTTCTCAAAGCTGTGAAAATTTGCCACCAAAAATGAAACATTGCCCATGCATGCAATTAGTGCTACCGAATATTAAGCCTTCTCATTTGACATGCATAGGGAGTATAATGTAGAGGAAGGAGTAGTGTCTTTCAAGGGGACTCTATAGTTTTAGTGAATTGGGAGCTCTGATCATTTGAAACAATTAATGAAGATTAAGCTAGCCAATTTCAAATTGTTTTCTCAATCTCCCCCTTTCATGGTTTTGAGTAGTTACCAATTACCTTTGGTGAACCCGGGTATCAAGTTGACCTAAAGTTGATTCTCAAATCTTGCAATCACTTACTATCACATTTAGAAGGTACGCTCCATGCCCAACACGAATGCCCTAAAATGTAATTTAATTATTGGAAATCAATAACCATAGGTAATTGTACAGTTGAAAAAAACATGAACTCCACAAGTAGGAAGACTTTAAATCAGCCACAAGTACCTTATGCACGCTAACAACTATTGTTTAAATTCACCATAATCCACTTTCTTATGTCTAATTGATTCATCCTATGCAATGGTTTGTTTTTGGCTGAAATATTGCAAAATTTCAACCAAAAAAATATGATCTCAACTTGTACAAAGGATCTTTCATGGAGAAAATGGCCCAAATTTGCCAGATTTCAAAGAAAAAAAATTCCAAATCACAAGATTTTTATGATAAGTTTGATTGCGTAACCAAGCACATAGAAGGATTCTGGTTTTTTTCTACTTTCATATCTAGCATGTAGTGAAATCTGGTTAAAGCATCTTATGGATGATCATCACTTCACTATATCACAAAATTGAAAAGAGATTCCTATGGTTTATGGCATGTGGACATGGAGTCATGTGACTACGGATGGTTTTAATTTAATCATTAGATTGGTGTTAATACTAATTGTGATTCATGCACCAATTCCACTTTATGATGACAAACTTTTCACTTTGGCATAACCACATAATTGCAACAACTACAACATTTTTAGCATTTCATGCTTTTAGAGTTTTTTTTATTATGAAGTTGTTTTTTCCTATGTTTTTTCTAATGGAAGCTATCACTCAACATTAATACTATTGTTAGGTCATTGAAGCATGTTATGATGGAATAATGTGATAATTACAATCCTTAGCCTAATATATTATTAATTGTATTCTTGAAAATAAACTAGCACGATTTAAATCAAAAAATAGTTTGAATAAAATCACATGTCTTGAAATGCAATCTTTCCCATGCCAAGTGGTATTCTATTAAATAGGATTCATATGTAAATTTATCCAGGAAAATATTTCTCTAAAAATTTGACAATACTTGAGTTATGATAAATGTTTAAATTATCAGTGATATCCCAATCATTTGAATATATATATATATATAATGGTTAAGAATCAAGTTCATGAATTGAAGATTTGGAGGTCAAATATTTTTCATGATAACCATATATTTCATTAGATATTTTCATTCATTTCAATATGGTTGTTTGAATGTTTTCCTTGCATGGTTGTTTGAGTGATTTCCCTTTTGGAACATTTTTTCTTATTTTTATGCATTTTTTAAAGTTATTTTTCCACATGTTAGTATGGGCTCAAGATGAACTAAAGGACATACCAAAAGAAAAGTAAAGGCCGAAGATCAAACCACTAACAAAAGAACGAAAAACATCAAAGCACAATTTGAACATCAAAGTCATGGCTAACAAAAAGAGAGGAAACTAAGCATAAGACTAACCTTGGACAAAGCAATGGAGCTCTCAAAACCACCCCTTTCTTACTCATAATCAATAGTTTGGACATTGAAATTCTAGCATGCAAGAACCTACTCATTTAACTTGGGCATTGTTAGCTATCGAATTTGGTTGTTTAGAATGATGAAAACTTGAAAATGAAGGTCTTAAACAATATGTTGGCACAAGTTTTAACAACTTCTTAGCATCATAAAAAATCCCATTGTATTGAAAACTTTGAATGCAATTAAATTTTCAATCAAATATATTGTTGTCATATTTTTTAGTACAAAGTTTAAGTTTATCCACATACATGCTAACAAATCTTAATGAAAAAATGAAGAAAAAGGAAATCTAGTAGGCTAATGCTTTTTAAGAGGTTTGAATCCATGAAGAAATAAGAAGGTTGCAAGATTGATGGATATGTCAAAAAGGTTAAAAATCTTTTAAATCGCAAGGAATAGATTTTATAATAATTTTTAAGGAACCAACTTATGTGAGTAGGTCTAGGGTATTGGGCAAGTTTAGGTTTATGTTTCAAGAAAGGTTTTGATATATTTAGATGAGAATTCATAATTTTTATAAACTAGATTTGGATATAAATTGTGGTGCAACTTACACCACTTTTCATCGAACTGAGATTCACCTATGTGACACACTCATTTACAATTGATTTTCACGATTAAAATGTGTGATTATATATGCTTTTGTGGCATGGTCATGTGTGGCTAGTTTTACAATTCAAATGTGAAAATTAAAAGAGTTTTATTATTATTAAAATGTTACATGTGTCAAGTTCCAAATTAAACAAATGGCACCATGTGGCCTACTTAGGTTAGCTTAGGCTAGGCCATGTAATTTAGCCTAGCTAGCTTAAGGTGCCTAATGTACTTAGACTAGATTGCCGAGGTTAAAAAATGGACTAAGGTGGTTTAAGTTAGACATCTTGGCTTCAAGTAAGCACCTAAAGTACCTAGCCTAAACTATGATATATAGGTTGTAATAATAAACATTTGATTCCCTCACCTCCACATTGAGGGGCAAAATGTTTACCATTACATCACAAACTTACAATTTCACAACTTAATAATGGAAATAGTGCAAATTTTGTTTTATTTGTAATTCTTGCATTTCATGCACTAATATTGTGCATTGAAAACATATTTGACATATATTTATAGGAATATGCAAAATTTGTGTGATATGCATTCATTCATAAGTTCGTACTTTATTTATCAAGACATTTATCAATGTGTCAAACATGTTTCCAAGGCATGATATTTGTGTGTAAAATGTACAAACCTATGAATGAACAAATTTCACACGATTTTCACTATTAATTTCTCGCATGTTAAATTTATGATGTACACCAACTTCTTTTCATATAATATAAAATATATCCACATTTTAAATAAATAATTTTTTAACCTACCTAAATGGCATACTCAACTTACCTTAAGATATATAAGCTACTTAGGTAGGTCACATAGGCGAGCTTCCTACATCACAAATTTAGCATTTGACAAATTATTAATAAAAATCATGCAAAGTTCATTTATTCATAGGTTCATACATTTTACACATGATTATTGTGCGTTAAAAACACATTTGACACATAGAAAATGTGTTGACAAATGAATACAAATGTATGAATGGACAAAAATCACACAAATTTTGCATCTTCCTAGAAATTTATGGATCAAATGTGTTTTCAACGCACGATATTAATGTGTCAAACATATGCATTATGAATGAACAAATTTTGTACAATTTCCATTACTAAGTAATGAAATGTTAAAATTGTGATGTAAGGGTTGTATAAGGGTTGCCTATGCTACTTAACAACTACCTACAGGCTTACCTAGGGGTGGCCTAGGCTAATTAGGTTACCTAGGGCTACCTAGGAGTTGATAGGTTACATAAGGGCTACCAAGGGGCCATTTAAGCTATCAAAGGTGCTTAAGGGTTTACTTAGAAGTTAATTAAGTTACTTAGGGTAATTAAAGGTTATATAGGCTACGTGGGGGCTATCTATATTAAATAAGGTACTTAGGGGCCTACTCAAAGGTTAATTAGATTAACTAGGCTATTTAGGTTACCTAAGGGTTCCTTAACACCTACTTTGATTAATTATGATACTTAAAGGTTATCTAAATTAACTAGGGTGCCCATAGGCCTATTTATAGGTTAGCTACTTAGGTTTCTTGGGTGTTAGGGGCTACCTAGACTAACTAAAGTACCTAAGGGTCTACCTAAGGGTTGGATAGGTTACTTAAGGTACTTAAAGGCAACCTAAATGTTGCATAGGTTATTTAAAAACTACCTAGGTTATTTAAGGGCTCCTTAGGTTACTTAAGGTACATAGGGGCTACGTAGGTTACCTAAAGGTTACTTAAGCTACCTATGGGCTTTTTAGCTATATAAAGGTTATTTAAACTAACTAAGTTACCTAGGGGTGAACCTAAAGGTTGCCTAGATTAATTAAGGCACCTATGTGGCCTACTTGCTTAAATTAATCATACTACCTAAAGGTCCATTTGTTTAAACTAACTAGACAACCTTAGGGTCACCTAGTTACTTAAGGTACCTAGAGGCTACTAAGGTAAACCTGTTGTTTAAGGTGTCTACGGGAACCTAAATTAGATACGATACTTAAAAAAATTTAGGCTATATGGAATATTTAAAATTTAAAAATTTTAATTAAAATGTTTAATTGCATGCACTAGCCGATCATTAACACACATTTGCAATTGTAATATATGATTGTAATTCAAGTTGACCAAAATGTCATGCATGTTGTCTAATCACTTATGAACCACATAACTAGTCACAAAAAAAACTAAATTTTCACTCATTATTGGACACTACTAGTTGTGGATGATATGAATTCACTTTTCATTTTCATTTTGATCCAAATTAATAGTAGTTTAAAATCATAATTGCATTTACAAGTAAAAACCATGTTGTAATAGAACATGTGACAACAAGTCATTTTCACCATGTTGTCACAAAGGATAATTGAAAATGTAATCGCAAAAATGGTTGATATGGACGCAAGTTGCAAATACATGAATTGGTATGGATAAAATTCCTTGTAATGATAAACCATGTATTATATTTAGCCCACATAGCCTATCTAGCCTAATTGCCCACCTAACCTAACTACATACTTACCTAACCTACATACCTATAGCTACTTAGCTAGTTTAGCTAATCTAGCCTAACTAACTATTGTAATTATTTTCATAACCTACTTACCTACCTATAATACATGAAAGAGAAAAACTTAAATCAAAAGAATTTGAACATTAAACAAACCTTAACCAAAAATACATTATGGACTTTTGAGTGATTGGTTTGGATTTTACATTTTCAAAAGTCCCTAGTTCAATCATTTTTTGTTAGATTGTTATTATTTTTCCTAACATGTGTGTCAAAGAGGTGTTTAGATGTGTGGCTTTTTAAATGGATCAAATTTGTCCAATTTTCACCACATAATCCATAGTTAATCAAGGATACCATTAATAAATTGCAAGTTTAACACTATAATATAGACTTATATGGAGTTTTGTTCATGCCAAAAATGATTCACCTTAACTTGCAATTACCTAGGATGCCACTATGACATCAATATTGGTCCAATGTAACTTGCACTAACCTTCAACATGTAAGCTTCAACAAGCATCATGCCATTCATAGCTACTTCAACTTCCCACATCTACCATCCACCAATAAACATTTTCAATCTTGTAGACATCATCCTTAGTCCATTTTTTAGCCTCTTACAAATGCAAACCTCGTAGACTCAACACATATTTGAGAAATTAACATTCCAAGTTGTGAAGTTCCTTTTTTGTTTCAACTTCACACCATTCTTAATATCACATCCATGAATATGTTCCTTCATTCCTCTACTCCACACAAATTACTAGAATATTCAAACTTACTCCATTCATGCAATTAAACCTTGCATATTACGCAAATTTAGTCTCCTGCCTTTCTCACAACATCTCCCAAATGAATGTCTTCCATATTTCTCAAAGACTCATGAAATATACTAGGCAAAAACTCTCCTACCTTTCCAACATCTCCCATATAAATTTCTTCCTTATTTCTCATAGATTCTTTTATTTCAATAGCCACCTTTGGAAATATGCTACTCATGAAATCACTCCATGTAAGCAACATACTAAAACTCTTTCTAGTTTCAACCATCACAACATTGCACACAACACTTACACAAGAACCCCACTCTTTGTCTTTTAGTTCTCATTTCAAGTTCCAACTATATGTATAGTCTAACCCAAATTGCCTCTCATTATATTGCTTTTGGACAATTGACCAACTCACTTAAATCCTATTCCATTGTCATTTCAAGTGTCAATTCCATGAATGGATCCCAAGTTACGTAAGATACTACCTTGTTGCTTGGTTTGCTATGGGAGGGGAAGGTAAATATATTTATCCTATCTCAATGGAAATCTCATTATGATTTTACATTCATTAGAGTTAGCTTCCATTATTAGTAGAATTCTCATTTTTCATCCTTTAGATGAGCAACTACCCACATTCATTAAGGCTCTAGTTCATTCTAAAACTACATTCATTTTAATTATTATTTCATTCCAATCGTTTCCTCCGGGTATATTTTACTACGAAGTTTCACCCATTGTTTTCATCTCTTTTAAAAAATAATTCTTGTTTTATTGGAATGAATCATTTGACAATAATTTAATGACATAACATTTGAATGAATTCATTTATTAAACACATGGTGAACCCTTCAAGCATGTGAGGTGATGAGTTGGCCAATTCCAAGTAACTAGATAGTAGTTTCCATGCCAAGAGTCTTACACTGAAAGTGGAACTTGAACCAAATTGTGTTTCAATCTTCTTCTAAAAAGTGGTATTTGAACTAAATAACAATTCCAACCTCTTGCTAGAAAACTTGAAACCAAACAATGCAACTACCATAGCACCTTGGTGGCTTGGGCACAATTTATATTATTTTTGAAAATATCAAAATTTTCAAAAAGTGGGTGAAAACACACTACACTGTCCATAAAATGTTGTCACAAATGCAAGATTTTTGGATTTGTAATTGGCCATGTGATTAAATATAATCGCCTAAAATGAAAATGGATTCAACATTACAATGTTATATATAATATAATCACATTGTATGAATTTCATGGATAGTTTTGGAACAACCATAACATAATGAACTTAAAAAAGAGTACCCAAAATCCTATAACAATCCATAATCAATGAGTATGGACTCCATAGAACTTCATATAATTTTTTTAATGAGTAAAGGACTTGATGATAATATGATGTGGTAACATTGATACCAAGGAAGATTTTTTGAAAGGATTTTCGTGATCGATGTTTTCTATGTATTTTCAATTATGGCTTTTTTTTATTACATCTTTTATTTAATGGAAATAATAGTTTAAAAGCTCGCCTTTCAAATCAAAATTCTCCATAAAGTAAACTAGAGTTGATTTTTTAAAATAATAAGTTTATAATAATAACTTGTAAAATGACTTGTGTGATTGAAAGTATCATGCCTTCACACTACATAAGCAATGTTAATTTAACTAATTAGAGACTTCCACATGTGCTTAAAAGTGTTACATCTTAATATGCTTTCACCCAAGTACCTTTTTCAAAGAGAGGTTTCTTTTTAAAAAACAAAAATCTTTTGAAATATTTTGTTTTCGAAATAAAATCTTCAAAATGAATTATTTAATTGATAGACATGTGCAGAAGTCATAGTCAAATACCACCTTTTCAAAAAATTAGTCCATCATGTCACAATTTTTGCTTTGTTATAGAGCACTAACAAGTATTCACATTGACAATAATTTTTAAAATCATCCTACAAGATAAAACCCCAAGGTGGGGGCATTCCCAAAACAAGGGGCCTAGGACAAGGTAATAACCTAGTTTAGCCCCACTTTTTGGGAAGGACCCTGACCCATGAGGGTTATCCATTGTAAAATGATGTGAATGTCATCAACATAAACCTACATAGATCACAAGGCCTAAGTGGGGGAGGGTTCTTACACCTACTCCTTACAAGCAATAGAGATCTTACACCTATCACTCTTAAGGAAAAAGTGTAAGACCCGTCCTCTTTTCTAAGAGGTATATTGTATATTCACACATGTAAAGGAAATTTCTTTGAGAGCTTCACTTGAGCGTGTAATAAGCATTCCAGCCTCTTGCCCAAAAATATTATTGGATCCTGACTTAATCAAGACACATCAATAAAAGGCTCTCTACTTTCAGGACCAATACCTAGGGGAAAACAAGAGTGCACATGGGAGTTTGCTACATGGCTTCCTTTTTCATTTCATAAGCTATGCACACCAATTTCACTGCTTGGCAAGGTGAAATCAAGAACATTATTTATGACCATGCATGACAAGATCAAAACAAACAAACATGTGGACCCTACTTTGATTCAATTTGGAGTCCACAAGGCCAAGCACTTGTGTAGTGGGTGCAATGCAGACAAGTTGTAAGTTCTGAGGCCCATCTTTCGGCCATAAAAAGTTGTTCCATCATGGCCCTAAACTCTGGGGTCACAAATATGGCCATTATGGTATCTGACAATTGGATTCCAAAAATAGGTGGACCTCACTATCAAGGTTGATGGGTTCTACTGGCTTCAACTCCATGGCCTATTTCAGAGTGAGTGAAGGTAGCTGGTCAGCTTCCCCCAATTTTGGCACAACAAAGTCACAATACAAACTCATCAACACCCATACAATCCCTTTGTCTTCTATTGTGGGAAATATTTGTAGCTACTCCAATTAACCTCTTCTCATGCTGGTGCCTCACATAATAGTCTGGTCACTTGTTAAATCCTTGCTCAATAAGAGGAAGCTCATGGTTTAGACGTGTGCTTGGGGGATCCGAGGATATTCAAGGGAGATCCAAGGGTATTTCAAGGGTATCCTGGAAGCGGGTTACTCTTCCCCCAATGCAATGGAGTGTGTAATATGGATTGGGTGTGCTGGATGTGGAGCCTTGTTAGTAAGATGGATTTCAAGAACATTACTCCATATGGGTTGGTGGAATATTCTCATTCGGAGACATGTGCAAAGCCCCGACATACTCATCAAAAGAATGGGCATCTTTTACAAGATGGAGTTTGTCACAAGATTTTTGGTTCATTTCACTGGAGAACCATAAGGATGGCTAGATAAACTATTGTTAACCACATCAGCTAATTAAGCTGAACAACATAAAGGTTGGGGTGATGACATTACATTTAACTTTCAACCCATTTGGTTGAAAGAATGAAAGGTTACTCCTGGAGATGAAGCAAGACAAAGATGGGCAAAGTAGGAAAGCAATGGAATATAAAGCAAATTGCATGCATTCAATCAACTCAAGGTTAGAGTGGAGGATAATCAACTACAATTGCAAGGATGCACAATCAACTAACTACAAACTGCAAGTTCAAGAAAACCTCACAATTTGCCCAATTTTTAGGGTTTTAAAGAAACCATCCCCTTGTTCTTTGCCAACAATAAATTATGGAATAAATTTCTCTGGTTGCCAACAATATTGTTGCCCTCTTTATATAACCTTTTCCAAGAAAAAGAAGGGGGGAAAAAGACAGGTTAGATGCAAGGTCATTATTTGTATGTTGGTGTAATCAGCAAGTAGATTCTTTGGGGTTTATGTTTTCTCATGCAACTCAAGTATCTAGAAAGAACATGGTAATGTTGAAACTTTTTCATAGCTCTGGTTCAGAAGATGCAGAATACACTAAGATAGGACAAATGATGTCTGGATTTCAAAAGTTCAGCTTTGCATGAGAGCCCAACCCTCCAATCTGGTGGTAGAAAGTGAACCTCCAAAAGACAAAAGTCAGAAATGGGACCTTTTGGAGCAGATGTTCCGTATATGGTATCATATCAGAACCATGGAATCTGATTGTCCCTGGCATGAAGGAGATGGCAAAACCATTAAGTCATTATGGGTCCCTCCAAAGAGAACTTGGATTGCCAAATCATCCTGAAGAAATGGGACCTAAATTTTCCAAATTATTATCTTAAATCCAATCCAAGGTTGCATTCCATCCATGGTACCTTTGGTTGATCTTACATTTGGAGATAGTTTATTCATTTTGGAATAGTTCATTTTGGCAAAAAGTTTTGTACTACAGTGTTACAAATTCCAGAGGTTTGATTAGTGCCAGGTCATTAATTTATTCATTTTGGAATAGTTCATTTTGGCAAAAAGTTTTGTACTAGTGTTACAAATTCCAGAGGTTTGATTAGTGCAGGGTCATTAATTTAATCTTTGTTCAACAGCACATTTGTTTTCACTATGCCATCATTTTATTGTAATCACAAATCAAACTTACATACAAACTCTACATAATTGCTAGCAATGGAAGAGAGCACAAGTCTATTCCCTTTCTCAAAAGGTGTTGAAAAATCTGTGTTGAAAAAATCTCAATGGACAATCAATGACCATGAAGGCTGTCAGTGTTTTCACAAATACGTTAACTCAGTGTAGAGACTGCATACCGTATAATATCAATCACTCTCCGCCAAAAAAATAAATGTAGAGAAACTGTCCATCAGGTTTTCCAGTTATTTCGCTAATGGTTTAAGGTAAAGTGATCAATCTACAATAGAAGGTTGCACATTGAGGGACTGTAAATTGATTGATCTAACTTTCATAGTTGCAAAGCACTGTGATGAATCCAAATCAAGCCCCAAGTTTACTGCTTTGGAGAGTTGTACACTCTTGGGTTGTTAAATTGCTGTCCAATGAGGGCAAAGCAGAAAATAATCACAACCATGTCATATGCTAAGATTGGTGCAAGTTTGCATTTGCCAGATTTCAAGGCTTCGTACATTAACAGCTTTAGTACCATTGTTGAATAGGAACACAAGTGCATTTCTATCATATGCCACTGTAGGGTAAGAGCGTGTGTTCATGGTCATACGCCCACCTTGTACAAAACTCTCAATTACAGTGCGATCCACCTGCCATACCAGCTTGCTTGTCAGAGATTTTTTATGAGACAGCCAGAACCACAAATCTCCTGTACATGCCATGTTGCTGAAATTCCAAATGGTGTCTAGTCTACAAGTATTGATGTCATGGTAAGTAAAACTACATTTGAAATGAAGAGAAATCTAAAAAAACCAAGACTTACAAGAATTCGTGCAGACAAGAAATCCTCTGACGGTAGAACAGTGACAACAGCTCCATAAGAACTGGTGTCAATCCCTTTGGCTAGGGTAGATCTGCACAGAAGGATATACCCATCAAAGAGGAATATTACAAGTAATATCTGAGAGTTGCTATACAGGAGTTGAGACCCTTTCGCAACATTTTTTCCATAATTGGGCATTTCTCTTTAAGATTGTAGTCAAATGGTTTTGATTTGCACAAAATTCATGATCATTGAAAATTCACCTTGTTGGGTCAGAGTAAAATTGTGTTGTCCAGCCCAGTTTTTTTGAGTGGGATAAGTAAAAGAACACTGCAGATTGCTCTTGAAGTTCCTTGTCAGCTAAAACCAGCAAGCCAAAGGGTCCAAATGTTCCTTGTGCTTGTGCATTCAGCTCACTGCGGAAATGTTCATCCGCATTTCTCTCCTCGTCACTCACTTTGCTCACATCTGGGTAATCAAACACAATCTCTATGTCCAACTGCACATTTGAGAACACACTACACAGAGTCAATTCTTCACCCACACATTCAAATGATTCAGGGATCATGCACCATTCGAGCAAAAATTGCACAAGTTTGCACTAATAAAAAACAAAAGTGTAGAGAAAATTTAGAATTGGGTTATCTGGGCTGTTGTGCATATGCCAATATGTTAACATATCTGCAAGTGAAGGATTAAGTACCTGATCACCAACAGCACCAGCAACTTGAACAAGTGTGCCAGGAGGCAATTGAACTCCATTCTTGCTCACTTTTTCCCCCCGCAAGTTATTGATTTCTTCAGCTGGTATTTGGATGATGTTAGCATTTGTGGTCCCATCCAACCAAACTGTTCTCGGGATTCCCTGTCAACATTTGCATCAATCAAACTTAGTCTTTGTTGAGGAGCAGTGAGCTACCCTAGTGGCCAAGGGTTTGGCTGCAAAGCTGACAGTTGGGAGTTCAAATCCTAATTGGGTCCCCCCTTCTCCTCATGCTCTGTGAGGGCATAAGTACCTTGATGGTTAGGGGTAAGCCTGTTGCCAGAGTTACCAAAACAAAACGAAAAGAAAATAAAACAAACAAACAAGTAGTCTTTGTTCACTGCTTCTCAATCTTCAACATAATGGAGAACCCAATTGCAGAAAAACCAATTGTCATTTGTGACAGGAAAGTGAGCTACAGATAAGGGTTTCCCATGTAAAAGAAAACCTCCACACAGGTGGCACATGACTGAAGGTATTGAAGCTTACCAGGACAGTGTTCCAGCCTTTCACAATGTCATTAGCTTCAGGGTCAGATTCATTGATGAATCCCCAGATAATCCGTCGTTGCTTGACAGGATCAAAGAAGCTCTTTGATGCAAAGAATTTTCCATAGTTGTATCTCAGTCCAATAGGATTGGCAGGGTCATCAGGAATAAAGGTATCAGCCTCTGTGTTGTATTGGCCCAAACCATACCAGTCATGTCGGTCATCCTGCAAGCTGGCTTTCAATAGATGCTTGATTCCAGGGCCATGGACTGAATCATTCAGGCCTGGTTTACCAAGAGGTGCAAGCGGGTAGAAATCAAAGCACTCCCACATCCCAGTGCCAGCAACACTGAAAAGTGGTTTTTCTATATACTTCCAGTGAACAAAGTCCACACTGGTATACAACAGAGCCAGTCCCTCTCTTCCAAGTCTTGACCCAATTGACATTCTCCATTTTCCATCACCTCCGATCCAGCCTGAAGATGGATCTCTAAACACATCAATAGGAATTGTTGGTGGTGCTCTTAAGACAGGATTCCCTGAGAACTTCGTCCACTTCCTCAGCAATGGGTCAGAAAGATCTGCAGGGTATGCAAGAGCCTGCAACTGCTCATCATCTTTCGAACAGCCTGTTCACAGAATCACACACACACACACACAAATTCAGCGCCTACATGAAACAGTTGCACACTTCTACTACATGAAAGCACACTCCACCAATGCACTGTACAGCAAATCTTGGATGAATTAAAACCAAAATATGCTGGTTTGGCTCAGCAAAATGGTTTTGTCCCAGCACTTTTGCACAGGATGCTGAGGCTGCCAAAAGGCACTGCAAAGCTTAACACCTGCTATGGATTGGCTAGATCTAGTTTGATTGTTTGAGACTCAAGACCTGTGAGAAATGCTACTGCAGGGCCACATACTGAGCATGGGTGGAGCTGCTCTAAAAGGACATATATTCTATTTTCTTTTACTCAATCAGTGTGCATTTTGTGGGAGCTTGCCTGTGTACATGACGGTAGGGACACCGTCAAGCATTGTGATGGAGCCAGACCAAGATCCTTTAATATCGTACCACTCACTAGGCTCCAGAGAAGTACCCAGGAAAACCCATTGCATGAGATCTTTGGAAGCAGAATGTCCCCATGACATGTTGCCCCAGTATGCCCCATCGCGATTGTACTGGTAGAAAATGTGGTAGTAGCCCTTATAGTACACAGGACCTGTAACCAAAACACCTCACATGCACATCATTGAAACATAATATACTCACAGCTAGTTCAAGTCTGCAGCTTTGTGAAGGGGTTAATTTTGCATTCTCAGATCCGTGCAGGAGAAAGAAAGTAAGGACCACTAGAGTGCAGAAGTTACGTACCACAAGGATCTGATGAGAATGTGCCCCCAACGTCATTAAAATCGCAGCACACCAACAACAAAAAATCGCACTGAAATTAGCACATTTTTCTCATACCCATCAGCACCATTTTCAAGGCTTGCACGAAATGGACATGAGCTGACTTGTACATCTTTGCAGTAGCTACATAGTTTCTGAAGCAGGCTAGCACACATATATACATACATACGGGATCAAGGCTACTTACCGCTGATCCAGTTTTTCTCAGGCCGCAAATGGAACGCTGTCCTTCTGGAGGGGTATGGGATGACACCCTTTTGAGAAGTATCCGTGACCAACGCTAGAGCAGGAGTGAAGCTACTATTGCTGAACTCCCGGGTTTCCACAACTTCTTTCTGGGACCCAACGTCGCTACTTCCGACCCCGACCGACACAAGCAACAACGCAGCCACACAGCCGAAGAAGGCCAGCAGCAGCAGCATCAACACCCTCGTCCTCCCACTCTTCTGGAATAGCTGCTGCACATCATGAGAGGAAGATGGCAGCTCACCAGCCTCATCCGAGTCCAGCAAGCTCCTGGTGATCCTTCCCTTGTTTTCCCTCTCCACGATCCCATGATCACCCAATGCCACATAAGAGTGAGCATGTACATCATGATCTCCACTCAAAGGCAGATTAATGTCCATACCAGCTCCTCCTCCCTCTTGTTGCAGCAGAAGCAGCACCTCCTCCTCCTTCTCCTTCGGCACCACCAAAGCCGCCATAGCTCCTCCTTCCTTCGTCTCTCTTCTTCTCAAGGGAGCTACTACATACAGCAGCTTTCCATCTCCAAAGCTCGCCAGAGGGTAGGTTGGTCTAGGACTCTCGCTGCAATCAAAAGATCTGAAAGTGTAGGGAGGGGAGGAAGAGGCTTTATGGCGGAATTTTGGATCCAGGTTTGCACGGGAAAAAGGCCGACCAAAATAAAAAATATATATCTCCCAAGAGAAGAGAAATGGCACACACTGCGTTACGTGAAATCTTGACATACGTGGCAACCTCACGTTTTGAGGACTGCCATTTGTGCCAACTTTTCATTCACAAGGCTGTTTGCAAGTGCGTGCGAGCGTGCGTGTTCAGGACTAAGTACGTCTGTTCTGAGGTAGGTCTCTGAGGCAGGTCTACCAAGAATTTAAGCAGGTCTATGATATTCATACCTACCTACCAGTTTCTTTTTTCTAATGGGACCCCTCTTTTTGAAGGATTTAAGCAGGTCTATGATATTCATACCTACCTACCAGTTTCTTTTTTCTAATGGGACCCCTCTCTTTTTGAAGGATTTAAGCAGGTCTATGATATTCATACCTACCTACCAGTTTCTTTTTTGTAATGGGACCCCTCTTTTTGAAGCATTTAAACAGGTCTATGATATTCATACCTACCTACCATTTTTTTTTGTAACCGAACCCCCTCTTTTTGACGGATTTAAGCAGGTCTGTGATATTCAAACCTACCTACCTACCTACCTACCATTTTCTTTTTTGTAATGGGACCCCTCTTTTTGAAGGATTTAAACAGGTCTGTGATATTCATACCTACCTACCTACCATTTTTTTTGGGGGTAACGGAACCCCTCTTTTCGAAGGATTTAAGCAGGTCTATGATATTCATACCTACCATTTTATTTTTTTGGTAATGGTACCCCTCTTTTTGCCAACTTGAACCAAGTGCAAAACAATATTTTTCCCAGGATTCAACGAACACAAAAACATGGTCTTAACTAGTGTTGTGCGATTCCTAGGTTTGTTCTCAGAACAAACCTTCAGTTCTGGTTTCTTACCGAGAGAAGGACCCAACAAGAGAAGGACACAAGGAATAGGGCAATGGCAAAAGGACAAACCAGGAAAAGGCCATGAAAAAAAGGAGGCTGATGACAACAAGTATGAATGGGGAAGGAGGGCCATGCCAGCAGGCATGAACTAAGAGAGGAGAGTGATGATATTAAAAACATGATTTTAATGTCATTTTTGTAATGAGACCCCTCTTTCGCCAACTTGAACCAAGTGCAAGAGAATGTTTTTTGCTTGGAATTGAACTACCACAAAAACATGATGCCAGTACTTTTTTATGGTCCCATCCATGTGTGTTCTATATATGTCCCTAAGGCTATACCTACTACCTCAATTAGATGTATTAAGTTAAATACATTGTTTTTGCAATAAGACCCCTCTTAGTTTCCAACTTCAACCAGGTGCAAAAGAATGTTTTCCTTCCAAATTGAACTCCATGAAAGCATGATGCCATTGCTTTTTCCATTCCATATGTGTCCCAAGCAGCCTCTTTTTTGGCAAAAATTTCACCAAAAAGTGAAATTCAAAAATCAAAATCAAAATCAAGTGAGTTTTGGATTTTCCAATCACCAGAAGCAAGAAGAAAAATAGTAAAAATAGTCGTATTTCTACATTTGGTTTTTAATGTGTAGCCAAAATATAGAAAGATGATTAATAATTTATATTTCATATTTGATTAAATCTTACCAAAGATGATTGCCACTTTTTCTACATCTTCCTATGTATGATTGCCACTTTGGCTACCAAAAAAAAAACTCTTAAAAAAGCATTGCTCCCGAGGCTACCTATTACCTTTAATTGGAAGTATTAAGTAGGTCTATGATTTTTAATACACTTTTTGGCAATAAGAGCTCTTTTTTGCCAACTTCAACCAGGTGAAAAAAAAAAATCTCAAATTGGTTTAGACATCAGACAATGTAAGACTAACAGAAGCAAGCATAATAAGGGTCTTTTTCCATTGGGTTACTGTAGTACTTGAATGATAACAAACTGTCAAATAATTAATTAAATTTCAAATCTTAATTTTGATATTTGATTTTTTTAATTCTAATTTTTTTGGCAAGTAGTGATTACAGAAAATAATAAATAGAGTATCTTCAAAGTTATAGAATAGTTTAGTGTGTTTAGATTGTCTCAGTGTTAAGTCCTTGTACTTGAAGGTCTGTGATTCAAACCTAATACTTGAATTTTTAATTTTATTAAAATTTTGACATAAAAAATAAATAATTGTTCAAAAATTCGTCAAAACGAAAAATAGTTTAATTTATGCTGAAATTGTTTAAGTATTATAGTATTATGACCACAACAACCTAATGGAAAGCCATTGAAATAAGGCCTTGTTTCTTGTCGTAGGGACAATCACTTTGCATTGGAGAATCGCAAGTGGGTTCAAAATATGTAATTAACAATGTTAAGAACTTTAGGAACACATATTTTCATGAAAAGAAGGGGACAGATGTCATTGCACGGTGAATCAAAATCTAAGTCATAACTCTCATAGTTCTTGCAATCGGTCGAAAGGTCATTGTTGCAAGTATTTCCTACTTTTTCTTTCCTCATGTGCCCTTGGTTTGATTCATCCCTTTTTTTTCTCAAAGATGAATGATGGCCAAACACATTTTGCTACTACTCACTATACACTTTGTGTCCTATTGTGCACATTTTGGGCCTACAATAGACATGTGGCAAGATATTTATCCATGTCATCAAATATTCCCTTGATGTGACGAGGCATATTTTAAGAATATATTATCTATGTGACCAAAATATTTTTAAAGGATTCATTTAGGTTCACGTGTTCATGGTCACTTACTTGTCACTCATGTTCATGAGTTAACTTTATTGTCAACTAATTAAGGAAATTATTGATTTCAACTCTTGGGTGCAAGTTATTTGAAAGATGGCCTTGAAATATTGATCAAATATGTTTTTTTTTTTTTTTTTTTTGATTTTTTTAGGTGGCTAGGTAAGAAATACAAGGTGTCTACAATTGATTTTATGGGGAATCCAAAATATGAACCTGCAATTTGTTTGGGGAAGTTTGGTAA
>Ga0116231_10002657_pt1 | contig 37372 bp, 31 predicted proteins | sample S1TSphgellanicum_2_FD_89695 | JGI IMG/M metagenome (GOLD analysis project Ga0116231, IMG submission 89695) | Host-associated microbial communities from peat moss isolated from Minnesota, USA - S1T2_Fd - Sphagnum magellanicum MG | ecosystem: Host-associated > Plants > Peat moss > Unclassified...
ATGAGGGATGAATGGTGGGTGGACAGGAAACACTTTTTCCATTTGATTCAGTTCCCTAGCTAACCATGGCGGTTAGCTCAGTTTCTGTTTCCACATACCTACTACCAACCACCACTAGCACTTATCTATGTACCAAGGTGTCCCATCCTGATGATCTGCATGTGATCTACTTACCTAGTAACCACCTATTATCCTAGCTTCCTAAAGGACGCATCCCTTGTAGGATAGTTTTAGGATAGATCATAAGGTGAAATCAGATGTCAACTCAGACAGTTGGGGTTCATCCACAACTGAGTCAGAATAGGCTTTCAATGGATGGTGCAGTAATGACTGTTGGTTGGTTAGTGTTGGTTATTCATAGTTAACCAAGAACCACCAGTGCACTATGAGGGATGGATGGTGGGTAGATAGGGTATAGTTTTGGATTTCGAAAGGGAAGCACTTTTTCATTAGGTTCCAATTCCCTAGCTAACCACAGTCGTTAGCACAATTTCCTAGACAAAGTCTCTTTTGATGGTGTCATATAACCCAAAACATCTTGTGAGTTAATTGGACATTGAAGGCTTCTCTTGTTACTTCTTGAATCTAACTATGAAGCAAAGTCCTCAAGGTATATCCTGTGATATCTTTGGTAAATGTTTTGAACTAGAGTATACAAGTGTTGACATGATTGATATGCCTCATGTTCATTCCAATATCTCTATTACTGCTAAGTTGGGCTTTATCAATAATCAATTTTACAAGTTTTTGAGGCTTTTTGTTTCTAAAGATTTCCTTGTTTCTCATATGGTTAGTCGTATTGTCTTTTTGAAGAATAAAGGCTACCTTCTAAACTTTTGTTCAAGAGGAATAGAGAGTTGGTCAATTAAAAAAAAGTCCTTTTTAGAATTTTAGCGTTTTGAGGTATTCTAAACAATTTCATGTAGAGTCTTGTAAGTGGGTAGCTTCTTGTAAGCATGCTTTGTCTCAATTTTTTTCTCCGATCTATTTCTCTATGTTTGTCTTCCTTTTCTGGGTGTTTGTTTTGTTTTTCCCTTTCTTTTATTTTTGTGTTTCTTCTTGTGTTGTTGTGTGTTGCTAGTTAGTATCATGGTTGAGTCTTGCCATTGCTGGGTTGAGTCATGGAACCCAGCGTCATGAAACCAGACTCAACCCAGCAATGGCAAGAAACCCATTGCCTAAACCTGATATGCAGGTTAGTGTTACACTAGCCTATGCCCATTGCAGGGAGATGATGAAATCAAGTGATAGAGAAGTCAATATTATACATGTTATTGTTGATTGTCCCTGAACAAGATAGACTATTGTTCATTCATGTTGCAAGTGAGTATTTTTTTTCTGTTTTGTACTTTTCTTAGTGTCCTTTCTTCCCAGTTTTATAGAGCCTTTATTTAAGTCTTTCTTTGACTTTACAAAGTTTTAACCTTGTTCAAGCTTTGTTAATCATGAAAATGGAGATTTCTCAATTCCCACAAGAGATATATATTAGGCTTAGTTTTGTTTTTATTATCTACCTACTAACCCAGTAGCACTCACCTAATGTACTAACCATCTATTCACCTAGTTTGTCCCTAGTTAGATCCCTTATTTGTTGGTTCATCTCTTATTTTTGAAAATGAATTTGGATTGGTATAAATGTACAAAATATTGTGCTACTGATTAACACATGTAGATTAAAATGACTACAAATCATTTGCTAGTCACAATAATTGGTCATAGTTTGAATGTTATCAATTGGTTGGGCATAGTGATTAGCACACTTGTGATGTTTAATCACTTCTTCAATGTATGTAGTTGTATATTTAATTGTTTGTGAATGTGAAATGAGTAACATTAACCCCATAAATTGGATGTAATAATTGTTTCTTCAAGTTTTTTCTCTTTTTTTTTTGATTTGGGCTTTATGGATTAATTTTTAGTTATTATTTTTAAAGGTTTGGGTATTAATATTAGGGTTTATGGGTTATTTTTTAGTTGTTGATTTTTAGAAATCGCGTTTTTAGGGTTATTTTTTCAAAAGAAGGTTTTCATTTTGAAGGATATTTTCAAATATTGATTTCTAGGTTGTGGGTTTTAAGGGTTGCTATTCAAAAACATATTAGGATTTGGGTTTAAGGAATTTTCTTTTGGTATTGATTTATAAGGTTTGGGTTATAGGGAAAAAAAATCAATTTTTTTTAAAGGCTGTAAGTTTAGGGATTATTTTTTAGTTGTTGGTTTTTAGGGTTTGAGCGATAAGGGTTTTCAATTTCTTTAGGCTTTAGATTTAGGGATTATTTTTTATCTATTCATCTATGCTTTGAATTTAGCAAATATTATTTAGTTGATTTTAAGGTTTGGGTTATAATGGTTATTTTTTAGTTGTTTTTCCAAGATCTACATTTCAAATTAAAATTTTCGTGTTTATCATTTAAAGTTTAAGGTTTGTGTTATTGTAGGATTTACTTTAAATGGTTATTTTTATGGTTTCAGTTTTTGAAATTATGTTTTAAGTTATGGTTTTGGGCTTCATGATTCAAGGTTTAAGGTTTTCATTTTAAGATTTATTTTGTAATTATTTTTCTAATGTTTGGGTTTTAAGGGGTTTGTTTTTATCATTTGAATTTTTTTGGGGTTTAAGTTTACATATCATTTTTTAGCTAATATTTTTTATTTGGGTATCAATGTTACTTTTCATGAGATTAGATCATATTTAAATGCCTTGGGTAATCATTAATCATTAAACTTCAACATCATGCAAATTATGCATTTGAAAATACTTCTTTTGAGTTTCAAAAAAACTTGAAAATATAGTTCTAAATTGCATAACCCTCTTTTCCATTCATTGAAGGAATTATGAAGAAAGATGTGAAAAAATTTCATATGTTATTAATGCAACCTTGAACTACATCATGCATAACAAAAAAATATGTGAAGTAAATGTGAATTATCATTTTGATAATTCTTGCTTATTACAAGAACAATGGATTTTCATATGCTTATGTTGTTCGGGATTTTTTTATGAAAATAAATGTTTTTTCCCAAATTTTCATGTTATTTTTCAAATTAAAAACATAGTGCCTTGATTCCAAAATTCTGGAAAAAAGTAAACTGAACATATAAAACATGAAAAAAAAGGTTTTAAAAAAATTAAATAAATCAAATCAAAATCTGAAAAAAAAACGTAATGATATTTCATATATATATATATATATATTTAACAAATATTAAAATCATACATATGCCCATTATAAAATCAAAGATGAATGATTTAAGATGTATGAACTCAAAATTTAATCAAAATTGTATTTGATTTGCTTTTTACGAAACATTTAATGATATATTGATTTTTGTCCATTGAAAGGATTGATGATTAAAAGGAGTTGTGTAAATGAAATAACATGAATTTTAATAATAAGCCTTCATGTGACAAATGTAATTGAACTCTTTGTAAAAAAACTAACCTTCAAAATCACAACTATGAAATTACACATCATACATTGAAATATGTTTCAAAATGCATAACAAATGAAAACTTTCATCAATTCCAACAGCAGTTAAACATGCAAGATCATAAAAAGAAAATTATGATTCAAACAAACATTGCAAGTTCAACATGATCCCTGACCTATGACATTAGTTTTGTGGAAATAACTTGATAATTTGACATCACAAGATGAGAATGATATTGAGACTTGAACTAACATTTTCATATTGTAAGAGCCAAAGAATTAATATGCACTCCACATAGTTTTGAACATCAAGATTGGTTTAGTCATTTGTTTTAACATGGATCATATTTTTTCATAAAAATGGACGTTACAAATTGTGACAAAGAAGTCGTTATTATCACCTTGCTATTTTTTTTCATCATGAAAATAAAGATGTTTTCAGTATTATGAAAAATATTTTACTATTAATGGTCCTTGAAAATGGTGCAACACTAACATTGTTCATATTGCTTTTTTGTTTATATATTTTTTGTCCTTTTTATTTTTCCTTCTCTAAATTTTTTAAGGTTTTGATGAAAAAAATTGTCCTTGTGTTTCTTTCTCAATCATGAGAATGAATTTATTTTTATTTTTTATGAAAGATTTATGGTGCTTGTAAGAACAAAAATTTATTGTAAACAATGTGGTGAAGAAAAATAGCAATGTTTGTATCTTATAACATTTTCAGGGCAAAGGGCACAACATCCTCTATTCTCTGAAGTTGGTCATAGGGCTTGGGTAATCAATGTTGCATAATGAATTTGAACAAATTGCAAAAGATTATATGTTAATTCATCATGATGTCATGGTGGCCATTGTTGCATAACATTATTCCAGCAATGAAAATATCAAATTATACAAAAGCAATGGCACATTTGTCTTAATCATATGAAACTATCTCAAGGTCTTATTTAAAGGACTTTAAGATGGGATTGTTTGGCCATAAGTATTGTCACAACATCAACACCATGGGTAGGTAGGTTTTTATTCTTTAAAACTTACATTTTTAGATAATATATAATTTTACGTAAACATCCTTAATCAAAGGTTGATAGAATTCTGACATTGTTATTGCAATCATTTGATTTTTTAATCATGTACACTAAAATTGACTTAATATATTTAAAAGCGTGTATGAAAATTTATATAAATTTTTTCATCATCAACTATGTTTTTATTTTGTATTGATTTGTTTTTAGGTATTAACATGGTAATACAAGTGTGTAATCATAGAATACAATACTAATGGATGAAATAGAAACATTCACACATTCTTGAGCAATTGAGTTTGTGAATACCCATTTGCGTCTAAAGTTTGTGTCCTGGTTACAAAAGCTAAATGTTCTTTTTCTAAAGGAATTGTCATGCATGCGTGCTTAGCTTGAAAGAACGTATTTACCACCATGGGAGTGATGGGAAATTATGAATTGACTTTGCATACATATAAAAATCTACTCTATTCTATGATTTCTTAATACATCCAAAGTAGCTCTTCACAAGTTACATGTTTTTTAGCATATCAAGTCAAAAAATTGAGTAACACTTGTTTAATTATGTCATGTTGATCATGTTGATTTTCTTTTGATAGGGGAAGTTGAAAGGAAAAGACAATTTATTCCTTCAATCCCAACATGGTACTATTTTATTCACTACAAAAAAAGTTGTCTTTTGCGACTTGATTAATGATTAGTTTGTTAGTCATGGAAAACATTTGTGACTATGACTTTTGTGACTATAAAATCATGGAAGTCATCAATGTTTAATGAGGTCCATAAATTATGGCCATCATATATAATTCATTAAATATGAAATATATATGTTTTCCACCCATGCAATGTAAGCATATGGCATGTAGACATATGGTATGAAGGCTAAAAGCTCAGCCTATATGTTAGGAATGTAAGCCATAGTCTACTTAGGAATGTATGCCTAAACCTACTAAGAGTGTAAACTAGCTTAATAACTAACAAGCTAAACTAGTTAGGCTAGTTCACTAAGTTGCAAGTGTGAGGACTTTAACCCTTAACCTCCACATTGAAGGAAAAAATCTTTATCCCCCACTTAACCATTGCACCACATGATTTTTACATGACAAAAATTATCACCATATTGTTATAAACATTTTAAAAACCTATTTTGTAAATTAGGTACCTAGGTACTTACCTAACAACTTAAAACCTACCTAGTAACCTAATAGGTACCTAGTTTGGTAGGCAATAAAAAAATAATACCTACAAGTAGTAGTAACTAGGTTGTAGGTAAGTACCTATTCATAAGTAAATACCTAAGTAATAAGTAGTATGTATGTACTACATACCTAATAAGTAGGTATTAAATAGTAGGTAGTAAGTAGGTACCTAGTAGTAAGTAATAGGTAGGTAGGTAGGTACCTAAAAATAAATATGTAATAGGTAATTAAGTAGGTATGTACTACCTATATCTAATAGGTAGGTAAGTAGGTAGGTATGTATGTACTACATATTAGGTAGGTAGATAATAAATAGTATTAACCCATAAGTACTAACTACTTTAAAGGTAGCCAATAAATAGTTAGTAAGTAACTAACACCTAGTTAGATTACTAACATAGGTAAATTACTAATGTACGTATGCTAGTCATGTAGTCATAGAATAGTCATGTCGTCATGATGTGATTGCAATGTAGTCACAAACTTGAGTAAAAATATATGACTAAAAACCATATGATTACATGACTAGATTAAGACATTAGTCATAAACGTCCAAGTCATGAAAGTCACATTTTGGCATTGTGATTGTTCAATTTTTTTATGTTGAATCATTACTATGTGCATGTATGAAATGAACAATGTCAATATGGGTGTGCTTTATACGTACGAAACATAACATTTTTTCAATACACAGTTTCAAAAAATAATTTGTCACACACTAGAGATGAATTCAATGAATCTACGCATAAAAACAATTCAATTGGACAACATAGAAAAGGGAAAATTGGTCCCTTACAAGGTTCCTTATGAATCAAATACCTTGGCAACAAGATTGAAATGTTTCATGAGGATGAACCCAATAATTGAGAGATTGATTGAAAGTTATTATGGCATCATGTATTTGCCATAAAAAATGAAAGTGAACATTCCCATACCTTGTATCATTGATAAGGCGAAAACAAGCTCTATTTTGTTGTGTTTGTTTTAAAATTTATCTAGACGAAAGTAATTGTAATTACCAATACCCATCCTACATTGAAAATTTTGTGATACCCACCACCCTATTTTTTAGTAACTTCGTTGGGGTAATGCTAAGTTTCATGAATCAAATGACAATATCATAATAAACATGGTGTCATTTACAATATTTCAATAAGATTATCTAGGTTCAAGGTGTAATTGCCTCCATAAAATAATTCCATATGTGATTGTATGTGATATCTTTGAAAAATGCTATGAATTAGAAGATGCAAGTTTTTACATAAGTTGTATGCCTTGTGTTCAATCAAATATGTTTATTACTTCTAAATTGAACATTCATGAATAAACAATTCTATAAGTTTTTAAAAGTTTATAATCTAGAACTTTGTATTTATTTCTTAGATGGTATGTTTTAATATCATTGTGATGAATAAAGGCTAACTTCTTAAGACCCTTTTAAAAAATAATTAAAATTTTGTTTGATAAGTAGAAATTCCTTCTTGAAATTACAATATTAAAAGTTTGCATGATTGTGTATAAAGTTGTGTATGTGGAAATCATTTTAAAACTCTTTTTTTTTTTTTCCCTATTATGTATTTCCCCCTAAGCTTTTTTGTTTTACCCCTCCTTGTTTTCCCTTTTGGCGTAAGTTGTGAACAAAACCCATAGAACATTTTCCCATTACGTTTGCACTTGTGCCAAAAACTTGATATAAACATTGACTTGTACCCTAGGTAAAGAGCTATTGGAACCAATGCATAAATTTAAGATCTAGGGTGAAAATTCATTGTCGTATATATTACTCATAATCAATGAAGATTTGAAAGACTATCACTCCTAATCATAATGCTTCTTTTATAGTTTTGAAACGTTTGTTATTAATTCCGAATGTATTATTCTATGTTTTAATGTTTATGATGACCTTAAACTCTAAATTATTCTATGTTTTTATGTTTAACATGGCCTTAAACTTCACACCTCGTGGGATGCAGAAGTGTTTTGCTAAGACACAGGGGCTTGTAAATTGTGAGGTCTAATGGTTTGGAACATGGGGGTGTGCAAGACTTCCTAGCACAATTTATTTTGTGTAAATAAAAGAGCTATGAATAATCACAATTTAATGGGCATCTAATTTGCATATTTGTAATAGCTACTAGTTCCAAGCGTTTTGGTTGTAGGCATTAAAACTATTGTTGTTGAACAAAAACCACCTATTGATTATAAAACTAAGTCCCAATTTTAGTATTATAGGTGACAAATTGATAGGGGTTTTAAACCTAGGAGTATATATAATGATATCATTAAAGGATACCAATATTTACCTATATGTTTTGTTGTGCACATGGATGATTTAAAGGAGAGCTTTGAGTTAATATAAAGCAAAAAATATGCAAATGCAAAAGGAGTTGATGTTATAATTAATGTGCGATGCAATTGAAGTTGTTTCTTGTAAAACATATATTGATACCTAGTTGTGTGATTAACTCTTAACATAGATCTATACACATTCTTGGCATGTTGCATGGATATCAAACATGTTTTTAACATCTATAGTAACACAAGGTGTAGTTGCAAACCTCTTTGATCTAAGCCACATGGCCTTCATTTAGTGATTGATTACAATCAATCACATTAGGGTTTAAGATTTCTCTTCTAAAGTTGCCTCAAAAGCATAAACTTTGGCACAACTTCAAAGTTGTGATTTCTTCCCAAGGAATTTTTCATTGTTAAGGTGCAAAATCAATGTTTCAATTTTTCAAATCAATAAACAATGTGCTTTCAAGTAAAAGACTACATTTTAATCCAACAAACTAATGTTAACCAAGATCAAGATTAAACTACACTCAAATCAAATAATGAAAGCCAATTGAATAAGGTTTTATTGAGCTTACAAGGTGACCCAAAAATGAACATAAATACAAGGAACTTACTCATTTTTTGTGTATCCAAATGATTTGATGCTAATAAACATTAACATTATGGGTAGTGAATATAAAATTATGCATAGTCGAATAAAAAAGTTCAAAATAGTAAATTCAAATAGGTTTTGCAATATTATAGAAGATTTTTCAAATCTAAACAAGCTTTATAAAAGAGATGATCACAAAGGGGCAAAAGGATGAAACCTTGTCTTGTGATCTTTTTGAAAAGCAATATGTTCATATATTATGGTTCAATTCCATGGTCAAAACATATAATTTTGGCACTTGTTGAAATGTGTTTTTCAATGTGATGGGTCTCAAAAACTCTTTAAGGTCAATCGGCTTGTAAAAAACCTGATCAATATTGATCAAAGGTCCTTTAAGATTGTACAACTTAAAAAGAGCCTTGGACCAATAACAAAAAAAAAACATATCAAAGGTTCACAATGTTTACAATTTAAACTTGATTTGAAGTACTTTGACATATGGGGAAAAAAGAATTAGCAAGATGCAACAAATCACAAGACATCTTTAATGCATACTTTTAACATTAGTTGAAATATGTTTTCAATGCTATGGGTCTCAAAAGTCCTTTAAGGTGAATCAACTCGTACAAAACCTAATAAACATTTATGAAAAGTTCTTTAAGGTCATAGAACTTTTTAAAATGTTTGGACCAACAATTTAAAAACACATGTCAAAGGTTCACGATGTTTGCACTTTAGGCATGATATGAAATCCTTCGAGATTTGAAAAAATTGTCATGAAATAAAATAAACAAAGGTGTCTGCAATTTAGACATGACTTGAAATCCTTTGAGATTTGATAAATTTGTTGTGAAATGAAGCCAACAAATACAACTATCAACCTCAATAACAAGCATGCATGCATTAAGTCAAACCAAACAATTCAACATGAAACACACAAATAGTTTGTGTATTCTTTAAAATACTCATGTTTGCCCACTAGATTTTGCACCACAACAAATGAGACACTCCAACATGATTAATTGCTTTGTATGGATCATATTTGAGGGTGTTATGGTTATATGTTGAATACTAAGAACAAAGTCCTACATAGTTTTGATTTAACACTTTAGTGATAATAGATGTCACGGCGAAAAGACAAACAACATAAGCCTTTTTTTAAGCAAAAGAACGTATGTCAACCTTCAAAAAACTACCCCAATCTGCCACTTGCAAATTCTCTAATTTGTGGCACATACAAAATCGAAATGTCTTGAGTTATGACAAGTCCACAATTGAATAAGGTCAACACCCCAATTTGAAACAACTAAATAGATCAAGTTCCACTAAGCTGTGAAGTTTCCCCAACTCCACTGGGAGATTTTCCAATTTGTCGCATTCGAACAATCGAAATGTTTTCAGTTGTGACAAGTTCACAATTGAATCAAGTAAACACCCCAACTCAGAACAAGCAAATAAATCTAGTTCCACTAAGCTTTGAAGCTTCTCGGACTCCATTCATAGATTTTCCAATTTTTGGCTCTTAGATAATCGAAATGTCTTGAGTTGTGACAAGTCCACAACTGAATCAAGTAAACACCCCAACTCGGAACAAACAGATAAGTCAAGTTCCACCAAGCTTTGAAGTTTCCCGAACTCCATTCGTAGATTCTCCAATTTGGGGCAATCATAAAATCGAAATGTCTTAAGTTGTGACGAACGCACAATTGAATAAGGTAAATACCCCAATTCAGAAAAATAGGATAAGTAGAGTTCCACTAAGCTTTGAAGTTTCCCGAACTTCATTAGCAGATTCTCCAATTTGTGGCATTTGGATAATCGAAATACTTTAAGTTGTGACCAGTGCGCAATTGAATTAGGTCAACACCCCAATTGGGAACAATTACAGAATTACAATTCCACCAAGCTTTGAAGTTTCCCGAAATCCATTCGTAGATTCTCCAATTTGTGGCACTCTGATAATTGAAATTTCTTGAGTTGTGACAAATGCACAATTGAATTAGGTAAACACCCCAATTGGGAACAATTAGATAAGTCTAATTCCACAAGGCTTTGAAGTTTCCCAAACTCCACAGACAAATTTTCTAATTTGTGGCACTTCAACAATTGAAATGTTTTGAGTTGTGATAAGTGCACAATTGAATCAGGTAAACACCCCAATTGGGAACAATTAGATAAGTCCAATTCCACAAGGCTTTGAAGATTCCCAAACTCCACTGGCAAATTCTCTAATTTGTGGCACTTCGACAATCGAAATGTTTTGAGTTGTGACAAGTGCACAATTGAATCAGGTAGACACCCTAATTGGGAACAATTAGATAAGTCTAATTCCACAAGGCTTTGAAGTTTCCCGAACTCCACTGACAAATTCTCCAATTTGTGGCATTCCGACAATTGAAATGTCTTGAGTTGTGACAAGTGCACAATTGAATCAGGTAAACACCCCAATTGGGAATAATTCAATAAGTCCACTACCACCAAACTTTGAAGTTTCCCGAACTCCACTGGCAAATTCTCCAATTTGTGGCTCTTTGACAATCGAAATGTCTTGAGTTGTGACATGTGCACAATTGATTCAGGTAAACACCCCAATTGGGAACAACTAAATAAGTCCAGTTACTCCAACCTTTGAAGTTTCCCAAACTCCACTAGCAAATTTTCCAATTTGTGGCACTCCAACAATTGAAATGTCTTGAGTTGTGACAAGTGCACAATTGAATTAGGTAAATACCCCAACTCAGAACAACCAAATAAGTCCAATTCCACTAAGCATTGAAGTTTCCCGAATTCTAGTGGGAGATTTTCCAATTTGTGGCAATAACACAATCGAAATTCTTTGAGTTGTGACAACTGCACAATTGAATCAGGTAAACACCCTAACTTGGAACAACCAAATAAGTCAAGTTCCATCAAGCTTTGAAGTTTCTCGAACTCCATTGGTAGATTCTCTAATTTGTGGCATTCCGATAATCAAAATGTCTTGAATTGTGACAAGTGCACAATTGAATCAGGTAAACACCATAATTGGGATCAATTAGATAAATCTAATTCCACGAGGCTTTGAAGTTTCCCAAACTCCACTGGCAAATTCTCCAATTTGTGGCATTCCGACAATTGAAATGTCTTGAGTTGTGACAAGTGCACAATTGAATCAAGTAAACACCCCAGCTCTGTACAACCAAATAAGTCCAATTCCATTAAGCATTGAAGTTTCCCGAACTCTAGTGGGAGATTTTCCAATTTGTGGCAATAACACACTCGAAATTCTTTGAGTTGTGACAACTGCACAATTAAATCAAGTAAACACCCTAACTTGGAACAACCAAATAAGTCAAGTTCCACCAAGCTTTGAAGTTTCTTGAACTCCATTGGTAGATTCTCTAATTTGTGGCACTCCGATAATTGAAATGTCTTGAGTTGTGACAAGTGCACAATTGAATCAGGTAAACACCATAATTGGGAACAATTAGATAAGTCTAATTCCACAAGGCTTTGAAGTTTCCCAAACTCCACTGGCAAATTCTCTAATTTGTGGCACTTCCATAATCGAAATGTCTTCAGTTGTGACAAGTGCACAATTGAATCAGGTAAACACCCCAATTGGGAACAATTAGATAAGTCTAGTTCCACAAGGCTTTGAAGTTTCTCGAATTCCATTGGCAAATTCTCCAATTTGTGGCATTCCGACAATTGAAATGTCTTGAGTTATGACAAGTGCACAATTGAATCAGGTAAACACCCCACCTCAGAACAACCAAATAACTCCAATTCCATTAAGCATTGAAGTTTCCCGAACTCTAGTGGGAGATTTTCCAATTTGTGGCAATAACACAATCGAAATTCTTTGAGTTGTGACAACTGCACAATTGAATCAGGTAAACACCCCAACTCATAACAACCAAATAAGTCTAGTTGCACAAAGCTTTGAAGTTTCCCAAACTCCATTGGGAGATTTTCCAATTTGTGGCATTCCGACAATTGAAATGTCTTGAATTGTGACAAGTGCACAATTGAATCAGGCAAACAACGCAATTGGGAGCAATTAGATAAGTCCAATTCCACCAAGCTTTGAAGTTTCCCAAATTGCATTGGCAAATTCTCCAATTTGTGGGACCAAGAGAATCAAAATGTCTTGAGTTGTGACAAGTGCACAATTGAATTAGGTAAACACCCCATTTGGCAACAATGAGATAAATCCAATTCCACCAAGCTTTGAAGTTTCCCAAACTCCATTGGCAAGTTTTCCATTGTGTGGCACCAAAACAATCGAAATGTTTTGAATTGTGACAAGTGCACAATTGAATCAGGTAAACACCCCAACTTGTAACAACCAATTAAGTCCGATTCCACCAAGCTTTGAAGTTTCCCGAACTCCATTGGCAAATTCTTCAATTTGGAGCACTCCGACAATTGAAATGTCTTGAGTTGTGACAAGTGCACAATTGAATCAGGTAAACACCCCAATTGGAAACAATTAGATAAATCCAATTCCACCAAGCTTTGAAGTTTCCCGAACTCCATTGGCAAATTCTTCAATTTGTGGCAGTTTGACAATCGAAATGTCTTGAGTTATGACAAGTGCACAATTGAATAAGGTAAAAACCTCAATTGGACACAATCAGATAGGTCCAAGTGTTTGAGTTCCTTCAATTGAGACATGGAGTCGGGCAATGCCTTTAAACTTAAGCAGAATGCTAAATTCAATTCATTTAGCCTCAATAATTTCCCAATATCCTTGGGCAATTCTTTAAAGGTTGTGCAACGTGAAAGGATCAATGTTCGCAAGTTTTTATAAATGATCTGTAATCCAACATCGCAAAAGGTAAAATGTTTTCATTAGCTTATAATGCATTAAACACAAATGCCCCGTCATGTGGTCTACTAGTTTGATAGTGGATGAATTTTACATATTCAAAATTGAAATATATGTGCAACATGACCTCTATTGGCGCATTCCCATGCATATTCAAAAGAATTATACCTCAAAATTATTGGGCCAAATTTGCATTAACTCCTTGTTGGAAGTCAAATCGAGCACCGCCAACTTTCCAAGGTTTAGTTCCAAAGGTAATGTTGAAAGATCCGAATGCCTCCATTGGAGCCAGTTCAATTCTCGTGACCAAGTAGAAAAGTCACCTTTCACATTATCACCATCCAATAAAAGGAAATGCAATCTATTCATGCCTATGTAATTTTCAGCCACATTAGTTGCGCCAATGCAACCACAACCAATTCCAATTGTTGAAAGCCCTCGAACTTGATTTGTGCCCTACAAATCCCACACAAGTGTACAAAGGAGTGATTTGATGAAAATTCACATGCGAAAACCATGGTATAATGAAGTGCTTAACCCTAAATGCACCAACAAACAATTTTGGTCAAGATTTTATTATTAAAATGGACTCTTGGGACATTGAGGGGTTAAATGTTAATTTGACAAGGAATACATTTGGTCCATGTGCATCTTTTTTGTTAAGACAAATGTACAAGGAAAAGGGGATAAGGTGGGATAATTGACATGTATAATGTTGGGCACCTGGTGGAATCTAATGCATATTACAAAGACATTCGAATATAAATCACTAAAAAATGACGAAAATGGTTGAAAACTCTTATAGATAACATAATACATTTGTGAATCTTCGATGGTTGCAAAATTTGACCTTTTAAAATTTACATTACCTAGGGGTCAATTTCATCATTACATAACTTTTTGATACATGTATTTAAAAATGACTCAAAATACATGACATTCATATCATGCAAATGGTCTTGAAGATCTAGTTTATTTTCTAAGCTTTTGATCATATGGATAAAAGAAGAACTCTGGGCTAACATGAATTAAGCTTTTGTTCCTTTTACATTCCATGTATTTGCCTGGAAGACATAGGTTGAAAGTGTAAAATTATTGCGTTCTTTGTTGTGTATGACTTTTTAAACACCTTGAGGTCTTCCTCCTTTGTTTTTAAAAGTTATGTCCATATGACATTATTTCTTTGTAAAGATGTAATAGTGGGTGTCAAACCTTTCTTTATGTTTTTGAAATCATGGCTTATTACAATCAACATTAATTTGAAAGGAATTAATGAGAGAAGATCATCTTCCATTTAACTTTGATGTCCTTTCTACCACATGTTATAGCTTATGTCAAAAAGGTGTAACGTGAGATAAAATGTAAGAAGATGTTCCAAGAGATTAATGTTAATCTATAAAAACTACCTCCCCAAGGTTGATTTTTGCATAAGCATTAATCTCATAAGAAATGTTCTAAACCAACCACTTGTAAACCTAACAATCAATGTTGATTTCCCATTAACGCTAATCTTCATTAAAATACACACATGTTTGACACTCACTATTGTTTTATGGCTCATACTTAAGGTGTGTATGTGTATTAGTTCATGTCTTTTGCTTTGAGTAATAGTTATTTATTAAGGATTTTCATTTTTTTAAATGTTGTAGAAGGATTTATTGAAATGAAAATCACTTCACTGAAGTTTTTGAGAAATTAGGCAATGACTATGCATATTTTTGTAAATTAAGCATAATTCTAGGATGTATATTAGGAACATGTCCCTTCTTGTTTTGTTTAGTAGGCAAATCCTTCTTGATCCATGATCCTACATCCTTGACAATATTCCTCAAGCCCATAATCATAGCAATGTCCAATGCATCTACTATGGTTGCCCCTAGGCCACCAAGACCATCCACCCCATGTTTGTTGAGAGGTTGCAACTCATTGAATCCCATTTCAAAGGTTTTATATCCTTTCCATGCATGTTAGAATGTCATTGCAACATTTGCTTACCGAGTTTGCCATAATGGATCTTGTTATTTACAATCAAGTGAATTATATCATTTGTTTCAACTTTCTTTTTTACTACTAAATGCGATGATCAAAGTGGTTAAATTTGTTTTTACAACAATAATACAACCTAAAACACACGTTTAAAAATCAAATTTGCAAATCAAATCAAATCAATTCAGATCATGGTTCCATTAGAATATCCCCATAGTGTTAAGTCTATTGTTGGAATGATGTGATGCAACCAAAAAGGCAACCATGAAAACCACCAAGTTTGCATGATCAAATCAAATATATAAAGTCATTGTGGTGTAGGACGTATTGACATTCGAAAACTTTTCCATTATTCAATTTGGGGGGATTTACATTATTTTTGTTGTTCAACAAAAGTGGAAGAATTTCAATGCCAATTATACCATCATACTTGTCTCTCACCCATATGTAAATGAACCTTGCTGAAACACATATTTGGCTTCACTAACTGTAATGTAGATACACCAAACCCATTAACAAAAGGAGCACCAAGAATTATCCTATTCCACATGAGACACACAGACACAACTCCTCAACAACTTGTTGGTCTCGATTGCTCATGTCAGTTTGACGCGTTCCCAAGTCCCTAGTTAGCCTCCAAGTGGGTCTAACTTACTGAAACAACGGAATTGTGAGGAACTTAGGGCACGCTCCAGCTCTCAGCACTAGAAGGGGTATAGGGGCGTGTTGAAGCTCTGAAATGGGACTAGGAAGAGTGACAAGCTTCATTTACTTACTTGAACCTGCATCGAACCTGCATCAAACCAACCAACAAGTTGGTTAGATCACTTTCTGAAACACCCTTGGTACTAGGACAAGCCATGGGCAACTCTGGACTCACAAAACTCACCACGGCCCGAACTCAGGGGAAGCCACCACCTTCCCCCATATAGTATACTTTATGCCTCTTCGCGGCACCCACATCCGAATGGTTTTTTTGTCCCGGGATTCCCAAGGAGGAGTCCCAAAACTGTCCCGGTTTGGACTCCCGGGATTTTGCGAGGTCATAACTCTTTGCTTAGACGTCCGATTGGGACGAGGTTTGAAGCGAACTTGTATATTTCCTTGATAGCTTTCTAATGGTGTATTGCACTCCACCTGCACGCACCGGGTCGAATCGATTCCCGACTTTTAATGGTCGGAAGTCAAACTGCCAATTTGACTCTGGACCCTTCTTTTTGCCATAACTTGTGCTGCAATGTCCAAATGGCCCATGCGAGCCCATTTTTGACATCTACACTTTGCTAGCTTTTCAATGATATAAAGAACACCTTAATGCAAAGTGTTTTAACCCCTACAATCGAACTCTTAAGTTTCAGGAGTCCCGAAGGACTCCCAATTCCCAATTTCGAGAGTGTGAATTTCATCTTCACACTCCCTTTAAGTAGGGTTGTGACACAATTTCTACCACAATTATTATCCAAGCAAAAACTTCTCTAGGATTTAATCCTAGAAACCTTAGAGCAAGGTTATCCTCGATCTAATATTTAAGATCTACTTTAGCCTTGGCAAAGTTGTAGGTATAAACTTTAGGGCTAGGGCTTACAACCCAATCAACATTTTCTTTTTCTTCCATTTGCCTTTACATTGATTTTAATTTGCAAAGCATTAGACAAATGGTTGGTAGCACTGATTGCAAGATTATTGAAACCTTCAAATGCCAATGAGGTTGCATCTATAGGGATGATATCGAAAGCAAAAGGGGCAAGGCTCAAAATTAGGTTCTCAACAAGATCCCCACTTTCCCATGCTTCTTGACGTGTCCATTCATGATTTTTTGTGATTGTGATTACAAGGCTAATGAGTGGTTGGGTACATGCTAAAAATTTTGTCACCTTTGCACCAACATCCGCATCTTTGTAAGTTTGAATAAGCTCAGCAAGAATTTGAAATGCTGCATACATTAAAGGAACTTTGACTTAATTGTTGTAGAACATTTCACAATTGAATTATACAAAACTCTATGGTGGCCAAAAACATAAATAACATACAAGTATCAAATGTGCATACCTTTGTAATAAATTACAATGTATTTAATGTTTTACAACAATCCACTTTCCTATAGAATATGGTGAAAGCCTATTGGTCCTTAATTCCTTGTTGCTCAAAATGTCAGTAACAACATATAATGAATCCATTGCCATTAATAGGCAATTGAACATTGTTGTGGTTCATACCCTTTCTAGATTCATTGTTGTTTCTTCATCTATTACACCCATACTATTGTATGTTCTAGCTAAGGATGCACCTTCATAGGTGCAGTGCTTTCCTTTAAGCATTATTAGGAGAAAAATATCATAACTCCCCAAAGACCTACAAGAATGACAAACAATTGATCCTTCTACAAAATTTTGCAGGAGCCACATATAAATAAAGAACAAGGGTGTGGATGTGCCATCATCATACATAAATTATTGCATAAGGCTTGGAGTTATTGTTTTACTTTCCTTGCCTTTTACATCTTCCAAAGCTACAACAACTAACAACAATAGCAAAGGGACTTTGTCCACTTTTGAATCATTCAAACATCCAACCTCTAACAATGGTAGGTGAGGTAGAAGCTACAATTGGACAACGATAAACATTGCATCTTATAAAAATGAGCCATATGGCAGGCCATCCAAACCTTGAACATCAACCACATTTATGTTTTTCTTGGCTACAACACTTGATGCCACCACTTGGACAAAACTATCCAATAGTTCACATGTTTCTCCTTAAAGGATTATTTATGGGGTCAAGTTTTATTAACATCTAAAATTATTAAAATGTCCAATTGTGAGAACATGTCAAGATTTTCATTGAAAGAAAAACCCCATTTTTCGACTTGTCTTAGGTGACTTAAAGTGTCTTTTGCGACTATTTTTGATCAAAAATAATCACAAAAGACACTTTTAGTCGCCTAAAACAAGTTGAAAAATGGGGTTTTTCTTCTAGTGTTTTCACCTCTTGAAGAAGAATGAATGTATATAGTAAGCATGTTTCCCTTCTTCTTGCTTGCTCTTCCATAATCCATCTTTCTTATCCCTACGAAAAAGAAGAAAAAAAAAAATCTTGCAACAACAACTAACAAAGGAAATTACCAAACATTAATAGTAATGAAGATCACAAAACCAGACCACAAAAAGGCATCTTTCTCTGCCTAAGAAGAAAAGGGGAAAAAAAAGAAGAAAAAAGGCCTACTTAACACTAAAGTTTTCTCTTCGAATATGATTACAACATAATATAACTCCAACTCTTAAATAATATACATAATAACCCTCCTATTATTTCACAACCATAAGGTGCCATCCAAATGCACCAAGAATTCTTTTCAATGTTTTATGATTTTTAAATATTAAGTGATAAGGGTTGATTTCTTTTTCCAAAACACCTAAGTTAAATATATGTACATAAACTTTGAAAAAATTTCAATTTGCATAACTTGTATATAAATGTTTACAAAAGTATGTATATGATTTAGGGAAAAACCAAAATATCGACAAATGTTTACCTTATTGTTCACATGGCAAAGATAAGGGTATTAATATTGACTAAAGAGATGAAGATTGTTGCTATAATCACATTTATGCCAAAAGGTGACAAAACCTTCCTACAAGCCATACACTTCTTATATTTGTATCATATGCCCAATGCATCACCATCCTTTTCAAAAATACATAGGTGCCATTATTTCTACAAACTTGCAACCACAAAAAAAAAACTAAGTTGAATGTCCACTATCTCATCAAACATGCAAAGCTCATGCAACATAACTTCATTCGTGACCATTGAGCAAAAAGTTAAAGTGTTTAGAGAAAAACATACCTTGCACATGGGGTCATATGGGGATCTTGACACCAATTGTCATGTTCCACTATTCCTTTCTCTTTGTGAAATTTTTGGTTGTTCTCCCATCTTGAACGATGCAAGTTTCTTTTACATAAAAAGATTTTGGTTGTCAAAAAGAAAAAGAAAGTGATAATTTATCACAAACTTGGTTTATTCATGGGAGCTTTGGGGAAAATGATAAACAATATTAATGTTTACTTGTGGACTTTAGTGTCAACCTAATATTTAGTCATTTCCCAAATCAAACCTTGACCTGGCTTGAGTCCTAATTGTGATATCTCAAACCCATGATTTTTAACCAATTATGCATATTTGCAATCCTAACAAAGACCTAGTGACATTCAAATCCTATATCCAATTCCATCCCTATGAGATCAACTTAGTGCCTTAACATATATTATAATAATATTGAGATCTCTGAAACCCACCCATCCACCTTAACCTTGGGCACCACCTCAAACCACCACCATCAACTAGATCATGCCTATTATCTTATCTTAGGGCCTTCTTCGGAGCTTAAAACACACCTATATGGAAATATGAAACCAAGAACTAACTAAGTTCTGAATCAAGTCAAAAGGGCAAACTCATGTGTATACAAATGGAGACTTAAGTCAAAACATATTTCTTAGCATCAATATGCGTCACATCCAAGTCCTCATCCCAAATGAATATGTACTCATAGGGCTCCACAATATTTGGGTGCAAAAACCTCTTAAAATACCACCTACAACAAAATGAACCCATCAATGCTCAACATTTATAACATCAATTCATCATTCTCAACATCTAATATCAAAAGGACCCATCAATATCCCATTTATATAAACAAACAAGCCTTCAAGGTTATTGAATGTGTTTGACAAAGAGCTTATTGGATCCATTAATGTGAAAACTTAGCACATCAATTCACTACTAATGCATGTGACAAATTCATAGATTCCAATTTTCAGCTTATCAAATTAACATTTTTTCTTTGTTTTTATTTTTGAGTTGTTAGATCTAGGCTCACCCATCTAGGGAATAAGAAAGTTGATTTAGTATTTAACAAACAAAAAATAAGGTTGAAAGTAGAATGTGAAAAATCATTTCCTTTGTAGTGCTTGCACCCAAGTTTTCATTATAATCCCTCTTTTAGAAAACTAACAATAGGTGCAAAAATTGTTTACCATTTTGCCTGACTACGAATGTTAATGTGTATGGCAATTGTAGACTAATCCAAATCATCCCATTCACTCACGCCCATCATAATGGAACATGAGAATTTGCAATTCCTTTGAAAACTATAGAATAATGCACATCATAAATTGAGATGTGTAAGGTAGAAATGCATTTGAAACTCATTACTACAAACTACAGCAAGTTAACACATTATGTTACCTCTCAAATTCATTCATTACAAATGATCCCACAAGAATAAGAAGGCTTGGAAAACATACCTTGTACACACTAGTTAACGAAGTCCTTTTATTTCAAGCCTATAGTTAGTGTGAGTGGATACTTAAGCCTGTGAGGCAAATCTTGCCACATTGATCAATAAGAGTAAAGGAAGTTGGTCATGATGTTCTTGCATAGGTTTAGGGTTTAAGGTTGCATGAAATCCTTAAATCTAGTCCAAAGCTTTGAAATTTTGAAAAAACAACTCCCTGAGGAAAAATAATATGTTTTTGTTGAATTTTTACATTTTTTATTGTACTAAAAAAAAATACTACATGAAATGTCATGGAATCATAAGTCAAAAGGTTTTCAAAAACCTTGAACCCTAAGCCCTGACCTTGATTTTTTGAAGTTTAAATCATCACTCCCGACATGTAATCTGACATTTACCTCCTTTGGTTTACCCATAATCTACAAGGATAGAGGTTAGAAAGTGGGGCTATTATGTCCCTAAGTAGCAACTTTATTCCCATTGGTTGTGCTCTTGGGCAAACAACATATTTTCAAACATCTTGTTCCTGACTTGTCACCAACACACCTAAGAGATGTCAGTCACAACACTAAACCCAATTGTATGTTACAAAGTCAACCACAATATGAGAAGCATAACACAAAATGAATACAAAATAGTTGATTAATACTAAATGGTAGAAGTTGTAATTTTCAGTTATTAACTTCGTAAACTCACTTGAAGTTGGATTTGAGCATTAGCAACATGCTATTGGTTGAAAAGAAGACCCATATTGGACACAATGCCAAACTACACAACAACTTTACATCAAAATCCACATATCATTTGGAGAAGAGAACATTTTACTAAAATCTCATGCAGTTCAAACACCCATTTCATTTCAAAGGATGTCGTTACATTCATTCATTCATTCATAGTTTCATAACATTGTGGCAACAAAAATTGAAATGAATGACCTTCATTAGGAATGTATAGTGGCCCCTGAACAAGATGGATTTTAGTTGTTACATCCAATAGTTGCCTAGTAGTTGGTGTTTCCCACATTTCTTCAAACTAAAGGAAAATGTGCAAGGTTTGATGTTGACCAAGATGGGTGTACTAATTTGATAAACAATCATGGCCAAAAAAAAACCGATGACAATGATTCAAATCATAACACAATATCATTAGGTCCATTTTAGATTTAATAGTCCAATAATAGCCATTTTACTTTCATGAATGAGACTCCAATGGCAATTCCAATAAACATTATAGAAACTATTGATAACATGGATTAAAATGTTTCCCCCCTTTTTAAAAGCTCCATTACACAAAAAGCTTTGCAACCATCAGATTTCAAGTCCTACACCTTGACCCATCAGTTCTTTGTAAGGATTAGTACGTTGGAACTTATATCCAAGGAAAGAACAAAAACACTTTGTCAAAAACTTTTAGTTTATTAACTAACTATGCATCATATCATTCATTTGGACATCAAGTAAAACAAATTAAGCATCATGAAACTCTAATTAATGACCAAATAGAGGAAGAGTTCTTTAATATAGATCAATTGTTTGGGACCCAAAAATGAAAAACTTGTCAGAACAAAAGTAAATCTAAGAAAAACTTAACCATCCACAATCATAAGATTCAAAAAAAACTTATAGAGTTTTATTTGTGTAGACCTTCAATTGAGGTGAGATATGAAGTAAAGTTGTAACCCTTGTCAAAAACTTTCCAACAATATGCGGCACGCCATCTACACACAAATAAATCAAGGCAATTCCCAACTTTTAATGGTCAGGAATCAAATTGGTAATTTGACTTCCAACTTTTCTTTTGGCCATAACTTATGTTTTAAATATTCAAATGAATCATGTGAGCCCATTTTAGACATCTAAGTTTCAAGAGCTTTCCAATGGTATAAGAAACTTTTCAATTCAATGAGTTTTGGCCCCTACAATTGCCCTCTGAAAATTTGGGAGTCCATTGAAACTTCGATTCCCAAAATGAGAGCCCACTTGAAAGTGTGTGGGTTCACTCCCTCACATTCTTCTACACTCCTAGTGATGCGCTCCCAAATCACGGGGTGAAACCCACTTAAGGGTTTCACAAAATCAAGTTGTGGAAATTGTGACTTAGTAGCACGCTCCCGGCTTCCAACTCTAAAAAGGGGTAGAAGGTCAAGTTGGGAGCCCAGGGGTTAGACTAGGAAGAGGGGCTAGCTTAGCTCGTGTGAATTTGCATCCAAAAACCAACCAAAAAGGGTTAGTTTAGCATTCGGGACACCCTTGGGTGTTGGGACTTGCCACGGGCATTTGGACACACAAGACTCACCACGGCCTAGACTCGGGGGAAGCCACGACTTTCCCCCATATAGTATTCTTTGCGGCTGGTCACCGAGGCTACATCCAAATGGCACATTTTGTTCGGACTCCCGAAATAGAGTCCCGAAATTGTCCCGCCTGGACTCCTGGAACTTTGAACGGCCATAACTCCTCACCCCGAGCTTGGATCGGGACGAATTTTGAATCAAAGTTGTAGCTCTCGTCGAGAGCTTTTCAACGCCATCTTGCACTTTTCAAAGCAACGTTGAGAAGAGGTCGATTTCTGACTTTTAATGGTTGGGAGTCAAACTGCTAGTTTGACTCCCGGCCCTTCTTTTGCCCATAACTTGGGCTGCAGATGTCCGAATGACCAATGCGAGGCCATTTTCAATATCTAAATTTCAAGACCTTTTCAATGACAACAAGAATGTTTCAATGTGAGGTGTTTTGGGCCTTGCTGTCAAGCTCTGAACATTCGGGAGTCTCGGAGGACTCCAAACCTCCAACTTTTCAAATGTTGGGCTTCACCCCCACACTTGGCCAAAGTGGGGTTGCGACACCTAGGAACATGAAATGTGATTTTCGGGCTTCACTATTGGCCCACACCTTTGCAAGCCCTTGCCCTTGGTTGCGAGCCCAAGGTTAGGGTTGTGACAGACGATGTTTATTCTTATGTTACAACTATTGGAACTACTTCGAAACTCAATTATTGAATTCAATTCCTAAGTTATTTTTTCCTAAGTTAGTTGTACTAGTGTTGTTTGAACTTTAAGTAACTACAACTTAATTTCAACTAGTTGTTAACTAGCGAAAACAAAGTTGTGCAACTTTATGGCCATTCATTGCCAACTCATGGAAAGAGTTCTAAATTACTAAATGGCAACTTTTAAAGGACTTGATAACTACAAATGAGTTACTTCATAATCACTACAATGTAATTACATCTTCCATGTGTACATTTAGTTTTGCAACTAGGGGTTTAGTATTTGTTCCAATGTAGTTGCACAACAGTGGGTGAACATGTTCAATTTGGTGACTATATGGCAACTCAGAGATAATTGTATGTGTCATTTAAACAATTATTTCATAACTACATTGCAACAACCAAATGTCAGTTGTTATTAGCACATTATGTCGCAACCCCACTTTGGTAGTAAGTGTGAGAATGCAACTCACACTCCCAAAGATGGGAAAATGGAGTCCTCCGGGACTCCCAAAAATTCAGAAGACGATTTGAGGGGTCAAATCTCCTTGTCTTGTTATGTTCTTTATATCAACGGAAAGCTCTTGAAGCGTAGATGTCCAAAATGGCCTCGCATGGTCCATTTGGACATTTGCAGCCCAAGTTATGGGCAAAAGAAGGGTCGAGAGTCAAATTGCCAGTTTGACTCCCGACCACTAAAAGTCGGGAATCGACCTCTTGTTGACGTCTCCTCAAGGAGTGCAACATGGTGTTGGAAAGCTCTCGACGAGAACTACAACTTTGGTTTAGAGCTCGTCCCGATCCGAGTTTGGGGCGAGAAGCTATGGTAGTCCAAATTCCCGGGACTCCAATTCGGGATAGTTTTGGGACTCCAACTTGGGAGTCTCGGGAAAAAGAACCATTTGGATGTAGCCTCGATGGAGAGCTGCAGAGTATGCTATATGGGGGAAGGTGGTGGCTTCCCCCAAGTCCGGGCCGTGGTGAGTCTTGTGTGTAAAAGTGCCCGTGGCTTGTCCCAACACCCAAGGGTGTTCTCAAATGTGAATTAACCCTCTTGTGGTTGGTTTTGGATGCAGATTCAAGCTTGATCTTTTAATCCATCTTCCTAGTCTTATCCCGGGACTTTTAACACGCCCCTCGACCCCTTTTTAATGCTGGAAATCGGGAGCGCCCCTCAAGTCCCAACTTTCCACAACTACACATAGTTGAACCCTCAAGTGGGTTCAACCCAGGACTTGGGAATGCGTCACATTAGACACTTTAATTTTATTTTGGGTCAATTGATTAGCAAGTGTTAAGTAGGTTGTAATTCCATTGTAATTAAATGGAAACTAAGATACTTAACCATGATATTGTTTTGTAACTATGCTCCCACAATACGGTACGTCTATGTAACCAAAAATACAACTAATCTTGGTCATTTGAAGTTGTATTGTGTTTGTTCAAGTAGTGTGTTGCAACTATGTGAAAACCTAGCCGAACTGATGTAGAGGTATACATGTCATTCATTGACAACTAAATAACAACATATATTTTTTCCTTTATATATATATATATATATATATTTTGCATGGTTAATCTTATTTTAGAATTGTTCATGTGCCAAATAAGTTGAAAATTAGTTGATTTGAATAACTATATACAAATATGTAATAACACAATAGAGACTCCAACCCATATTTTAAGCCCAAAAATTTCTAATGTAGAGCGTCATTTCCAACACAATGCTAAGGCTTTGCCTGGCAACAATAAGACACAACATGTAGAGTTTTGACCTTGAAAACAACATAGCTTGGTCAAAATGCCATGTATTCCAAAATGTTTTACAACCCACATGAAAAGACCTACATCTTTCCTTTTGATCTTGCAATCACTTTAAATCCTTTCTTCACATAAAAATTGATCCCAATGTCAGCCATTGACTACATATTGCTTACATAGAGCCCTAGTTGTAGTTTTGCGTTTTAAATGCATTATGGATGTGCACAAGTAGATGAATGATAGATTGGTGGATACTTTGTAATTTGTAATATATTTGTGTGCATTTACATTTGAAAAAATGGTTTCAAGTCCTTGTAAACGGTGGTTGTTAAATTATGTCGTACCATCATAACAAGGAAGTATGTATGTTGGCTAAGACCGGGATCACCCATTTAATGGCAACCCTAGGTCCATATCCTCCTCCCAATTTCTATGTTATCATATCAGCTGCCTTGGACATTATCCTTTGTGCATTTTTGAATCTCATATGTGCATTATCTTTTCTGCATTTTCGACCATCACATGTGCATTTTATTTTTTTGCATTTTTGAGTCGTATATGTGCAAAAATAAAATTGGGTGCATTTTCAAGGTCTTGTATGTGTTTTTTTTAAAATGTATCTAAGTCACATAAGAAATAATAATTTGTAAATTGTGTACCTTTTGTACATATGCTTTGTTACAAAAAATTTCTCTCCCCTTTTCCTCAAGTTACACCAACATAACAGACTGAGCTTGCTAATTTTGACAGGTTTCAAGCATTGTTATTTTCTAGTTCTTCATCTCTTCCACACACACCAGCTAGTGCACCTTTGGGCATAGGATGCTCTTTTAGGGTTGCGTTTTCCACTTCATTCCTGCTGTTTTGATGGTCTCGGGTTTTCTTTTGTTTCCTTTTGTGTGTTTGTATTTGCATTGACATGCCTTGTACTTTTTGTGGATGCATTTCCATCCTTGTTTATATATATACAAGTTTTTCCCATTTTTCCTTTGTACCAACAGCTAACCATTACCACCTACCTATGACTATCGTGGGAGAAGCTCCTGGTCTTCAAATCATTTGAGAAACTTTTGTTTTCGATGCAAACTTTGTTGTCAGAAATCCATCGCACAGGCGAGACGATGCGAGGACGAGCGTGGAGAACTCATGGAGAAAACACAAGAGAATTCAGTCTACAGATGGGTTTGTTTCCATTTCTCGCAAAGCTTTGAGCTTTAGATGACGAAGTTTTGCATTTTGTTTCTTCATTAGCGATGGCGGAGTTGAGAATACACTTGCTCCCTCAAGCTCCCTGGAGCAAAACGGAGCTGCGAAAGGTGTGGTCGCACTTGGCAACATCTTTTCTTACTAGAGCACCATGGAAAGCATCTATAGCCCTTGTGAATTACAATCCAACAACGCCTGTAAAGCTTGCGGCAACGAGGATGCAACAGGAAGCAGAACGTGATTCCAAACGCAGAAGAAGCTGGGAAAATGATGAAGGAGGAGTGGTGTGGGATTCAGTCGCCATAGCCGAAGCCGTGGGAGGAGAAGTCATCAGAGAAGGTGCGTCAGGCAGCATTTGCACTGATACGCGCAGTTTGTTGCCGAATCAGTGGTTTCTGGCTCTGGTCGGCCCCAGATTTGATGGGCATGAGTTTCTGCAAGCGGCTCTTGCGAGAGGATGTGCAGGCGTGGTAGGGTTAACTGTGCCACAAGACTGGCCTCGAGGTTTTGTTCAAGTCAAGAGAGATACTGTGAAAGCGCTGCAAGATCTGGGATCATCTGTCAGGTCTAGGTATCAAGGCACTGTGGTGGGAATCACTGGCAGTGCAGGGAAGACAACAGCTCGAGCTATGACTGCTCTGGCGTTGCGAACACAAGATGGATTCCAAGTGCATGAGACTCAGGGCAATTTCAACAACCACATCGGTGTTCCTCTAACCCTACTGAGGATGCCATGCTCATCAACAGCTTGCATTCTGGAGCTGGGGATGAACCATGCAGGGGAGATTTCGGAGCTTGCAGAAATTGCAAAACCTAATGTGCGCATGATCTTGAACATAGGTCCTGCACACATGGAAAACTTTCCAGGAGGACTGATGGCTGTGGCAGCAGCAAAAGGTGAACTATTTGCAACTGCACAAGCTGGTGATGTTTGTGTTGTCAATGCAGATGATCCCCTTGTCATGGCTTTGCCTGTTCCTTCAGGTGTGCGCATGGTAAACCATCAAATCTTTTGCAATCCTCAGAAATTGGCTGGAATTTTGCCCACATCCCAAGGGTTGCATGTGAAATTGTGTCTGCTTTTATCCCTCTCCTATAATATCTCAGAGTTTGGGCATTCAACCTGGTCCATTCTTGAGTGATCGCGAAGCTCAGAATGAGTGTGGCCTGGTGTTTGGGTATTCAATCTGGTCCATCCTTGAGAGGTCATGAAGCTCTGAAAATATGTGTGGCCTGCGCAGGTTAAGTTTGGGACAAAAGAGGGATGTGATGTGAGGTTAGTAGCTACTTCAGTTACAAAAGGTGGTTGTGCAGTGCATGTTGTTTTGGAGCATACTCATAGCCAAGAGCTTGGGATGCTTGACAACAGCAGTGTCATTTCTACAGTTGAATTTGAGATTTCAAGCCCTGGATGCCATTTAGCTATGAATGCATGTGCTGCAGCAGCTGTAGCCACAAGTCTTGGAGTTCCACTCACATCCATTGGTCAATCATTGTCAACATATAAGCCAGTTGGGATGCGCTGTCGGTTAGAAGAACTAGGGCTACAGACGATCCTTATCAATGACTGCTACAATTCCAATCCAGTAAGTGCTGCAGCTGCACTTCAGCTTTTGCCTTCAATGCACACATTGCGACGAATAGCAATATTAGGTGACATGTTGGAGCTTGGTGCTATCTCTATAGATGCTCACAAGGAGATTTTGCAGCTGTGTTGTGATCTTGAGCTAGACTTAGTTGTGGTATTGGGCCCTTGTTTCTCAACAGCAGCAGAAAGCATAGCAGCTGCAAAGATTCTAACTTATTCAAATGCAGAATCACTAGCAGATCATATTGTAGAGCTTATAACCCCAGGTGATGCAGTGCTGGTAAAGGGTAGTCGAGGCATGCAAATGGAGGTTATTGTGAATGCAATCAAGGCACAAGCATCTTCATGGCATTCATGAGTGTTGCAAGCATCTTTTGACATTCCTTGATGTCTAGACTTAAACAAAGACATCAACATTTTCAGAGATAGGGTGCAGTCCTGGTTGCATAATGACCAGAAATTGCAATGCCAGCCAGCAAGCAATAGTGAGTCATATTGCAGAATTCCAGCAACTGCTACAGACATGGCTTAATGAGCAATTCCATTTGGTTTTCTAGCCCTGGAGTAAGATCTCAGTACCCATTGGCCTGCTTTTGGTGCCATTGTCTGTTTTCTTGATGGGCAGTTCTAGTGCTGTTATCATCAAAACAAAATCTTCACAAATGGACAGAACTTCCATATACTACCACCGTGTTTTCAAACTGATTACTCAGCATCCTAAAACATGTCCTGTCACCAACTCTTTCAGTGACCAGATAAAGATATATCTGCCAGAAATAGATGAACCACTATGGAGTTAATAAGGCATTTCTCTTTTATGATGTAAGGGGAAAGTCTTCAGTTCTCAAGTCAGCTTTTGCCTCATATCTGTACAAGCTTCTGCACATGTTTATGCATAACACTGAACACCACATAACTACTACAACTCTTTTGGGATCTACAAGCATGTGCAAGACCTCGCTAGAAACTTAATGGATCACTTGGTAAATCACCAAGTACATGTATTGCACAACATTCAAGGCTCCAATATTTTTGTAGTATGAATGTCCTGAAAAACCATGCATTGACATGAGAGTAATATACCCCATTAGGTACCTATCAAGATGATGCTCAACCTATATCACTTGCAAACAAACCTTCCGTGAGAGATGTTGCAGGGAAGCAGGCATCCACAACACACACAAGGAATCTTGCATGCCAAAAAATTTAGTAGCTTCCATTAGAAACATTCCATTTGTATTGACATAATCTCAACCAATGGGCCCATTGTCAACCAAGGCATTGACAAACTACTTGCTATCACATCACATGATGATGACCAACTATAATATTGTTAGGTTGTCTTTGGCTCAAAGATGTTGAAGTATTTCATAATTGGGGTAGTAATACAATCACTATCTAGTGAATTGGTCCAATCAAAAGCATACCTATTACGAAGAAATTGGGAGTACAAACTAATCAACTCGAAGTGCTAGTTTGTTATGATTTTCATTTTGGGATATTTGATGAGGAAGACAATTTAATGTTTGCTATAAAACCACAGCTTTTCTTGATAAGAACTATAGTATTCCTAAACCAACAAGGTTAGAGCAAGTAATTATTTCTGTTCCATCAACAAATGTCAGGTTAGTTGAGTAGGTACTTGATGCACCTATTGAACCAATTTTTGTTCTACATGTTCTAATAGCTATACCTTATGATATTTTTAAGCAACATTTGCCAAAGACATTCTTCTAACTAAAAGTGGGATAAATGCCAATCAATGAGATACCTACTTGTGAAAAAGTTCAAAATCTACACATTGTGGGTTGGACTATCACAAAAGAAGAACAATTGACAAAAGTCAATCTAGGCACTAAGAAAATTTGCAACACATGAAAATGAATGTCAACCTTGAACCATTCATAAGTGCTCAATTGGTTGAATTACTAAAGGAGTTGAAGGTTGTCTTTGCTTGGATTTAGAAAGATTTGAAGGGGATACCACCCAAGATTGTGCAACATAGAATAATGTTGGACACATCTATTCCACCTACTCATCAAATAAGGTACCAATTAAACCCCAACTATGTAGCCATTGTCAAACAAGACATTGACAAACTACTTGCTAAAAGCTTCATTAAACATGTTAAAGAAGCTACTTGGCTATCATCAATAGTCGTAGTGCATAATAAGAATGGCAAACTAAGGATTTGTGTGGATTTTAAAGAGGTAAAAGTTGTCACAAAAAAAATCTATATCCTCTCCTTTTTACTAATGAAGTTATAAACATCATAACTAGATATGAAGTTTATATATTTTTAGATAGTTTTTTTAGATACAATCAAATTTTTATAACACCACTATGAGAAATTGTGTCCATGGAAACCTCACTACCCTACAACTATAGCTTTGAAAGAACTAATTTCCAATTATACTACAACTATCCCATGGAAATATGAGGAATTAAAAAAATATATATCACATTAAAAATTCATGGAGTTTTATTATAATTGCACATTAGTTTCAAAATGGACCCATATACATATGTATATACGATTTTGGTCAACCATGTATGACTTTGTTAACAAGTTGCATGAGAATCACATATGACAATTATAATACAATTTGAATAAATGAAACATTCATTGACATTTTTTTAATAATTATTTTACAACTAGTATATTGAATCTTTGTGCAACAACCCAATTACTAGTTATAACAATAATATTATTATTTATTATTATTATTATAATAAGCTAGGCTACCATAACCTAATTTAAAATCATTAGAAGTTAATAATTAATAAATAACCTAGGGTACTATTTAATAATAATAAAATTATTACTTATTAACTAATATGAATTATAATAGTTAGTATACCTCAATAGATAAAGTATGTTAGGGTAGAATTGTTCGTCGCCTATTATTGGCTAGTGATTAAACAATCTTGGATCTTTATTATTATTTATTTATTTGTGTAATGTAAAACATCATGGGAATGCTAAGGTAAGTTTTATATTATATGTTTCAACTCCAAAGGCAAACAAACAACATAGGAAAAACACACAAATCATTTTGAAATCACATAGTGTGTTTTTTTTTTAATGGCTTTTTATTTTAAACTTCACATCTTCTTTGTTTCTTGTTTGCTTTTAATAATCTAAAGTGTTATGGGTGCACCAAATTAAAATTTACATTAACTATTTAAGTTCTAGAGGCAAAAGAACAACACACAAAAATCATGAAAAAGACAAATGTGTTGAATTTTAAAATGTGAATTAAGCTAATGACCAAACATTGACCTTGCTTAATTTTAACTATTGAATTTTTTTGAGAGGAATTATACCACCACTACAAGAAATCATGGTTGATTCGATTAGAAAACTAGACCAAAAAAGTAATCATTTCAACATTTGTTCAATTTGACCATTTAATCATATTGGACAAGTTGATTTGAACACATCCAATTTGACTGGTGGTTTTTTTATTGACCATAAGGTGGTCTTTTTTACTAGTCAAATTAGAGCAAAAAATTGAGCAGCCAAAAATTTTGAATTAAAAAAAAATCAATTTTTAAATATAAAAATGTAATTAATGGATAAATAGCAAGTACCTACCTTACCTACCCACCATGGCATCCTACTTTCCTATCCACAACCCACCTAAATATTAGACATTTACACACATGTATAAAATATATATACAAATATACCTATTCCACATAGTATATGTTAGTAAGAGGGATTAAACCTTGGACTTGTTGGATCCACACTAATACATTGGCCATCAAACCACCACACCACTTTGCAAAACAATATGATATCAAATGCATTTAACATGTTTCCTTGAACTTCTATGAAATTTTTTATCAATGTGTATAACAACATTTGAACTTCAATTTTTTTCATAAATAGGTAAGTAGGTACCCAACTAGGTAGATAAGTAGGTATGCATGCCTACCTACCTATGTTTTTAAATGTACATACCAATGTTGGATGGTTCTCTGGAAATCTAGGTAATAACTAGTGGTTTTAGTTCCAATTATACATACCTTACCTTGACCCTAACTTCTATTCAAATACATGGACTTAAACCTTACCCTAGGATCCACCTTTATTTTAGATCCAGGTTCAACCTCGAAATTGGATGATTGTTAATTCCATAAGATTTTGATGACCTTGCACCAACGGATGTTTTCCAAAATTTTAAGGTTTCAATTCTTTTTCCTAACCTTAAGGATCAAGGTTTTGTAAATTTTTGTGGCACCTTGTATTCCATCGTTCCCTGGATGGTGAACTTTTCTCTTTCACATGTTAGCGAGCTTTGTTTCTTTTCTAATGTTAAGGTCTAAGCTTTTGGTTTTTTGTTTTTTTTATTACATGTCGCATTCCATTGTTCCTTAAATGGTGAACTTTTTTCTTTTACATGACAACAAGCTTCATTTTTTTCTAATGTTAGGGTTTAAGTTTTTGGTTCATTGTTCTTTTTATTGCATGTCATATTCCATTGTTTCTTGGACAGTGAACTTTCTTTTTTCGTGTGACAACAAACTCTATCTCTCTTCTAACACTAAAGTTTAAGCTTTTGGTTCTTTTTGCTACACATTGCATTCCATTGGTGCCTTCTATTTGTGGTGGTTGTTATGAGTAAAATGAGCGGCATCGTTGAAGCATTTATGTTACATTGTTGAGGTTTTTGCTTCATCACCATTGCTAGGTTCTTGATTCATATCTAGGTTCTTATTTCATCGCCATCGCCAAGTTCTTGTCAATTTCATCATTGTTATTTGTTTCTTGCATTATCACCACATTTTTGGATCTAATAAAAAAATTATTATTTAATAACAAAAATTATTTCAAGCTCACCTTTTTTCTTGTTACTTTGTGTTGAGGTTTTAAATTTTTGTTACATTATCACATTTTTTATTGTAGAATGTTTGTGGTCATCATGACGGAAAGTGTTATGTTGAGGTAAGTTTTTTTTCTTGTTTCTCATCAAGCTTTAAGTTGTAGCACCTAGATCAAGTTTTATGTTACATTAAAACATTGGGTGTCATTGCAGTGGTGAGATAGTGTTGCAACCTATTTTATGTTGCTAAGGGGTCATCATTATGGCCATCATAGTGGTTGTTTCATGTTGCAACCTACAAGTAAATTTTATTTTTCTTTCCATTGTACCTTTTTTTTTTTTTTTTTTTTTTGTTTTTTTTTTTTTTTTTTTTTTTTTTTGCATGATGAATGTTTTTGCTTTATGCCATCGTGCTTGGCATCACATTGTGTGGTAGTTTGTTGTGCTACAATTTTTTTCAAGTCAACAAAATATAGGCGTGTTTAGTGTGTGCTACAGCCTTTTATTGTTGCAGTAGAACTCAAGCATTGTCATTGTGGTCATCGCAATAGTCATTGTAGTGAAACTACCATGTGCTACAACACTTTTTGTTGTAATAAAACATTAGGTGTTGTTGTGGGTCATCAAGGTGGTCATTATGGCGGTCATCTTGTGTGTCCTACAAGTTGTAGGTAAGTTTTTTTTTATCCATCACTTCTCTTTCATTAATTTTTTACATCAATAAGGATTTTGCCATGTAGTAGTGCTTCTAGTATTAGGTTTCTATGATGGATAAAATTCCATTAAGTTTCTTATTAAGTAAACTCTATCATTTTTTGTGCAAACATAGTAATAACGTTTTTGCCATGCAACAGTTGTAGCTTCTAGTAAGTCTTTGTGATGGATGAAATGCCATTGAGTTCCCATGCATGTGTAAGTTTTATGTCTTTTTTACTTTGTAAACAATAACAACAAGGTTTTTGCCATGTAGTAACAACTTCCAATAAATCTTTATGATTGAGTTGATGCCATTGAATTCCCATACATGTTTGAGTTTTATGTCCTTTTTGTTTTTTGCACATAACAACAAATAAAAGAAAGCTTGACATATAAGGTTGTTTACAATGGCATCCACAAGTGCCACACAACCTATAACAACCGTTTCATATGATGAAGATGATATCGATTTTATGTCTCAATTTGAAATTGAACTTGGATCACAAGAAGCATCAAATGTTGACATAGATGCAACTTGGGAGATCTTTATTCCAAAGTTGGTGGCCAATAGAAATCTATGGTCTCCTAGTCATCAAACATCGACCTATTGGGCATTTTTTATGGTGAATGATGGTGCAACAATGAACATTTGTAACCCACAAATGATGCATTGTTTTGTTTGTCACCCTACTCAATTGGAGCTCCTTGATGCTCAAGGAAAACATAAAGGGCTTGTGAGCTACAACAAGAACCATGACATAAGTGCTTTGAAAAAACATGCTTGTCATGAACATCTAGATTTGTACAAAAAATGGGGATTGTTTTTGTTGCAAAGGGTTATAGAAACCCAAAGTGAAAAATAGGGGTCAAAGAAGAAGAAAATTGTCCCCCTTTCTCAAATCATAGACTTTTTTGGCAACCAATGGCCTTACCACAAATCAAATCCTTTACAATAAGCCTTTTTGGAGGACTTGGTTGCAAAGGGTTACTGACCTTTATCTTATGTTGAAAATCCATGGGTACGACATTTAGTTTTCGATAATGTGGATGTGTATAGTTTCCAACTTGCCACCAAATGGTGACTAAAATGCTCCCAGATATGGTGGAGAAAACTAAAGAAATATGTGTCATCCCAACCCTTGCATTTTGTTCATTTGACCTTTGGATGTTTCATGTGGGCTTTGATACCTTTGCTATTATTGTGAGTTTCATCAACACTTCATGGGAGCCTTGTCATGTGACAATTAGGGTTTTTGAAGTACATAACACTGCAAGTGTAGCAATGGCAAACCATGTAAAATCTTTGTTGGACTCCTTTGGTTTACTTGACAAAGTAATTGAATATGTCAAAGATGAAAGGTCTAATTCAAACACTTTGATTTTTGCATTAACTTCTATTGTTTCTTGTTTTACCCTTCAACAAACATGCCCATTTGTAGGGTCATGTTTTGGGCATGCCATGTCAAAGGCAGCCCAATATGTTACTAATGACAATAATGTTTATGCTGGTTTTTTAGAAGTTAGCTTTAAAAAAATTCAATCTTCATTACGAAAGACCATTACTTGGATAAATTTTTTAGTAAGGAGTGATAGGAGTGGAAAGAGTCTTGTATTGTTGGAAGATTGCTTGCCAAGATGTTGAAAGCTCCGGTGGAAACATGGTTTGTTTTTCGAGTGATCCTATTTCGTGAAACATTGGAGTATTGGAATGTTATTTTAATCTACTACAAATGGCAACACGCTATTCATTTATCTTCTATAGTGCTGGTATTTCAGACTTGGGCGATTTTTCAAACCATTATAGATACATTTCTTCCTTTTGTGAAACTTTGTGTCTTGAATCAAAGTGTTAGATATTGGTTGTTGTTAGATGCACTTTATTCTACCTTCACCTTATGATTGCCATGAAAATTGATGTGGTTAGGATCCAAGCTTTAAATCAATCGTTGATTTAGGGGGGATTTTGATTCAAAGTTGCAATAGTTCAAACTAAGGATGATGACATAAGTCATCAATATTTTATCCCCATTTTTGGCATTTGCTTCAACTTATAAACAAACCAAAGTTCATAACATGTTGACCATTATGCTTAAAGCCTGCTTCAAGAACATGAAGGTTATACGAGATTTTGTGGGCCATGCACATGCTATTCTAAATGTGATTGAATATGACATTAATATTGTGTGCCCTTTTTATTATAGGTGTTTTTTCATTTGAACCTTATTAGGGAAGTAGTAGAGTCGATAGTAGTTGAAGGTGATGACTTTTTTTTGGGCAGATTGTATCAAATGATGATACAATCATGTCCACATTGAAGAATAAATTGCAATTGTATTGATGATTGGTAGTACAATTAGCAGAAATTGAAAACCTTTTAATTTGGTGGGCAAACATGTTGTGCAATTTTTGCATGTTTTTTTCCTTGTTCATCAAGTCTTTGGTTTAATGGGATCACAAATAAAAATAAAGTGGATTTTTAGTGTTGCCAATGTCATCACTAACTTGAGACAATCTAGGCTCGAAATTGAGAATTTAGATCGACTCATTTTCAACATAAAAAATTGGCCTAGTTACGTTCGTGTTATGTGTGATGGACCTTTGAAGCCTAAAGTCATGGTTGAATTTTTGGAAAAGGATTTTGCTTTGATTGAAAAGCACATAAGATTGATTAAGGAACAAGATTTCTTTGAAGAAGATTCAAAGTCTGATTTATGTTGATTTCAAGTTCAAGTTCAAGTTTTTGCTTTCATCCTCAATTTGTGGTTTTTTTTGTTATCGTTTTTCTTGTGCAATTAGAATTTTGATTTTGTTTTTTTCTTAGTGCATTTGCAACATTAAAACTAAGGATTAAAAACTTGCTTTATGTTGTAGCATAGGTATTCCTTACCTCACATTTGCTACTGAATTTCCTATGATGAAATGGGTTGAACCCAAGAATGACCTAATGGTCTTTAATGTAGGTTCATTAATTAAGGTTGGAAGTTGTGAGGTCTTTTGTTTTGGAATCATATGTGTTTGGTTGAAACTTAAAACCTTTTGTGAATTTTTTCATTCATATGTTACACCTGTTATCCTTTTGCAAGTGTTTTTGGGGCATCTGCATTGCTCTAGGAGGTCAATTTTGTTTTGTTTAACAAGTAATATGTTTTCATTTGTGGTTGGATTTGTCTTTGGATTATAAGGTCAATTGTTTATTATGTTTAGTTGTGGTTGGATTTCTCCTTAGATTCTAAAGTCAATTGATTATGTTCAATTATGGTTGGATTTCTCTTTGGATTTTAATTTAAAGTCAATTGATTATGTTCAATTGTGGTTGGATTTCTCTTTGGATTTTAAGGTTAGTTGTTGATTTTCTGTGAATGGAATTATGTCCAATCCATTTTGTTATCATATCTCACATGTGCATTAAAGACTTCTATCATTTGTAATCTACTATATAAATTCACTTGTTCTGTCTGTCCCACAACAATTCCGGCCTTTGCATTTTCTATGGCAGAACCGGTGGCGGTGATTATGAGGCGGGGAGCTGCATTTTCTATGGCAGAACCGGTGGCAGTATCCACCATGATTCATTTCGAAGTTACCTTCATTTACCTAATTTTACCAAAGTTACTTTCTACTACGCAGCTTTTGCATGTGCTCAAACGCTACATTTACG
>Ga0116231_10002658_pt1 | contig 37371 bp, 34 predicted proteins | sample S1TSphgellanicum_2_FD_89695 | JGI IMG/M metagenome (GOLD analysis project Ga0116231, IMG submission 89695) | Host-associated microbial communities from peat moss isolated from Minnesota, USA - S1T2_Fd - Sphagnum magellanicum MG | ecosystem: Host-associated > Plants > Peat moss > Unclassified...
AGATTTTGATATCAATATCAGCAACAAACCTAACATATATTCTCCACAATGCCCGAAGACATACAAGAACATATGCGTGCACTCATTGTGCAGCATGGTAGTGCTTTGGCAGCTTTGGCGACCTTTCGGCAACACCCAGAAGTTCAATAAAATGACGAGCAAACTAACTCTTTGGAAAATCTTGTTCCACATATTAATGTTCTAGTAGAATTCAATCAAGACACATCAAAATCTGCATGTGAACGTCGCAATTACCTACAGAGAGAACAATATGCTAGGTAACGTGCAAAATCGGCCGGGCCATCTAAAACCCCACAAGAACAAAGTAATCATTTATGTTGAGAACGACAAACCGTACAACAAGCAACAACACATGCACAACCTTCTCTTGGCAATGATGCATTACAATTGTTTGGAGACAAAGACGCATCAGCCCTGAGATGATGGGATTATGGAAAAATGGACAAAATCTGTGGATTCTATAACACAAAAATGTGGATCAAAGAACGATTAACAAAGTCGTGCAACAGCAACCCACAATTTTCTCTGTGTTGTGAGAATAACAAAGTTCTGTTGCCGAGTCTTCCTATAACACCACAAGAGCTGGAAGTTTTTTTAACCAGCAAAGAAAGAAGTGCCGTCAAATTTCCAAATCACATTCGCATGTACAATTCGGTGTTGGCATTCACTTTGTTCGGTGCCAAAGTTGATGAATCAGTACCAAGAGGCATTGGACCATACTCCTTTCGCATTTAGGGTGAGCTTTATCACAAAATCGGATCCCTATGTCCTGCCGAAGGATAGCGTCCACAATTTACACAGTTGTACATTCATGATATGGAAGGCGAACATCAAAACCGCCATGCCGTTATGCCATCGCTTGATTCAATGACATTGGATTGGTTGTTAACCATGATGTACAATATCAATCCCTATGTCAAAGTGTTCAAAATGGCAAGGCATATGATGGCAACAAAAGGTGTTCCCACAGATCTGAAATTACGTCTCATTGCCTCTCAAACAAAGGATGCCCATTAATACAATGTGCTGACAGCCGATGAAGTTGGTGCATTGATGGTAGGAGATGGTTCTAAGGTTGTAAACAGGCGTGACCTCGTCGTTGCTTAGCAAGCTGGCCTGTTTCAACGCATTTCCAAGCTACATGTGGGATACATGGCTCTACATTATTCGTTGTTATTTCCTTACGGTGAAGATGGATGGCATTTAAATATTTCGTTCAATGGTGTTGTTGTTAATGTAGATTTAAATGAAGACCATGTAGAAGAATGTAAGCATCAAAGAAAGCATTGCAATGTGACAATGGGCAAATTTCACAGTTATCGACTTCAAAATTGAGACACTGATGGCATTGCATTGCTTCGGGGTGACCAATTGAGCCATCAATGCATTATGGATGCTTATGTGGCTATCGAACAAAACCGCTTGAAGTATCTACGCTTGAATAAAAAAGAACTTCGTGCAGATCTTTATCAAGGCCTTCAGGACGCCATCGCTGAAGGTGACAATAGCATTGCTGCCATCGGACAGAGGATCATTCTGCCATCTTCTTTCACAGTAGGTCCACGTCACATGGTTCAAAATCATCAAGATGCCATGGTAATCTACAAATGGGCCCACTGCCCGGCTGTGTTTGTTACATTCATTTATAATCCCCAATGGCCTGAGATCAAGAGAGCGTTGTTGCTCGGACAAGAACCTCAGGATCGACCATATTTGATAACCCAAGTGTTCAAAATCAAGTTAAAAGAGTTGATCAATGACATTCACAAAAACATATTCTAGGACACACGATTGTAGGAATCTATGTCATTGAATTTCAAAAGTGTGGGCTGCCGCATGCACACATTCTCATCCTCTTTGCCGAAAATTACAAGCCACACACGATCGAGGATGTAGACCGCATGATCAATGTTAAACTTCTAAATCCAGAGACAAACAGGTTGGCCCACAAGATGGTTGCTAGATGCATGATGCATGATGCATGGTCCATGTGGAGTTGCGTTTCCAAATGCCCCATGCATGGAAGAAGGCAAATGCAAAAAACAATATCCACACAAGTTCCAATCCGAGACGATGACGGATGTAAACGGATATCCTATTTATCAACACATAGATACATGGCGCACACTTTTGGTTCATGGCGTTGAATTGGACAATCGTTGGGTGGTATTGCACAATGTCTATTTGTTGACCAAATATGATGTGTACATCAATGTTGAAATCTGCAACAACATTTGTGCAGTTAAGTATTTGTTGAAGTACTTTTGTAAAGGACATGATTGTGCAACTGTTGAGATCTCACGCCAAAATGATAATGCCACTAAAGGGAATGTGGTCGAAGTCGATGAAATTAAAAAATATTTCAATTGTCGCTATGTATCTGCATCGGAAGTAATGTGGCGCATTTTCAAGTTTGATATGCATGAGCGATTTCCTACCGTTGAGCGTTTGCAATACCATTTGCCCAATCAACAAATGGTGTTGTTTGACGATGACAATGATGTGCAGGAAGTGGCATCATAGTCAGTCATTTCCAGAACGATGTTGACGGAATTGTTCAAAACAAACCAAGAATCGGAAGCTACATGAAGCCTCACGTTCGATCAATTCCCTCAGCAATGGGTGTGGAATCGGAAGTTGAAATGATGGACAATGTGCAAGAGAGGCTTTGCCATTGGTTGCATGTATCATGCACACCCAACATCGTGAACGTTATTATTTGCGAATGCTGTTGAACTACATCAAAGGTGCCACATCCTATAAGCATTTGCGGATAGTGGATGGCACAGAACATGACACATTCAAAGATGCATGCATTGTAATGGGTTTGCTTACAAACGACAATGAATGACATCAAGCCTTGGAAGAAATCAATCTTTGGGCCTCAGGACGACAGCTATGTGACATGTTTGCCTCCATGTTGATGTTTTGTGAGGTGACGAATCCCAAACAACTATGGGATGTACATTGGGAGTCTTTGAGCGATGACATTGAAGCAATGACACGTCGCGAGCGTGATGATCTAACTGTTACCCTTTCTGAGGATGCGCTAAAGGATTGTGCATTATATGAAATCGATCAGGTTCTCATCCGCAACGGACACCACTTGGAAGATTTTCCAACGTTACCCAAATCTAATTATGTCTTTTCTGTTCATGGAGGAAATCGATTGGTCCAAGAAGAGCTGGCTTATGATTAACATTCATTGACCACAGATGCAAACAATACAGAAGATAGGTTCAATGATGATCAACGCAGTGCATACGAAACTATTTTGAATGTCGTGACAAACAAAGAGGGCAAACTGTTCTTTGTATATGGTAGTGGTGGAACTGGCAAAACATTTGTTTGGACAATGCTTCTGTCTTGTCTACGAGGACAAGGCAAAATTGTGCTTGCAATTGCCTCATCAAGAATTGCATCTTTGCTGCTTTTAGGCGGCAGAATCACCCATTCAAGATTCAAGATTTCGATTGATCTGCACGATGAGTCGACTTGCAACATCACACAATAGATGAAAGTGGCTGAGTCAGTGCGTAAAGCTGATCCAATCATTTGGGATGAGGCACTAATGATGCATCGCCAAACTTTCAAAATTATTGATCGGACCTTGCATGATTTGATGCAATTAGATGATGCACAGGCAACTGAAAAAATCTTTGGTGGGAAAACCGTGGTCCTTGGTGGGGATTTTCAACAGATCCTGCCTGTTGTTCCAAAGGGAGGACGAGAAGACATCGTTAGCACTTCGTTGCCTCGATCGCATCTTTGGCAGCATGTTATGATTCTTTGTCTTCATATCAACATGCGAGTCATGGCAACCAATTCTGAAGAGCAACAAAAATTTGCCAAATGGGTGTTGAATGTTGGAGACGATAGTCTTCCTACCATTACAGAAGAAAAAGGTGTTGATCCAAATTGGATCAAAATTCCATCCCATATGAGGCTGCCAACAAAAGATTACAACTTAAAAAGATTAATCTAAACCATCTATCTGGATCACCAATGCCATTCTGGAAATGCCATGTATCTTATGTAACACAACATTCGGGCCCCCAAAAATACTGACATTGATGAAGTCAACAATGCAATCCTAGAATTGTTATATGAAGAATTACACATGTACCTGAGCGCAATTTTTTTGACTCCGATAGAAGAAGGTGCAAGTGCTGTTGTAAGAGTTCAATGGATTCATTATATTCGGTGGAATTTCTGAACACTTTACAATTCAATAATATCGCAAATCATAAGCTAGAACTCAAAATGGGCGTGCCAATCCTTTTGTTGCGTAATCTCAATCAATCAACAAGATTGTGCAATGGTACGGGGTTGATTGTCAAAAGATTGGGTCAGCGTGTCATTGAAGCGAAGATCATCACAGAGAACAATGTTGGCAAATGTGTGTTCATACCCACATCATCATGTCCCCCTCTAGGACTGATTGGCCATTTGTTTTGCGTCGTCGTCAAATTTATGTTCGAATGGCATTTGCAATCACAATCAACAAGAGTCAAGGTCAGACATTGAACAACGCTGGAATATATTTGCCATCTCCGGTCTATTCCCATGGTTAGTTGTATATTGCTATCTCACGGGTCACAAGCAGTGCAAACATGAAAATTTTCAGTGGCCAAGGTCCCGATGGATACATGTGGAATGTCATATATAAAGAGGTTTTGGAAATGTAGTTTGTAATTGTAATTTTGTAATATGTACCGTCAAATACACACACACCTGTGCATTAGGCACGGGGTTCAAACGAATGTTATTTAAAGGATGTACATCCAAAGTATGATGTATAAGCCACTCCATTGTTGCCAATGGAGATGCTCTTCTATTTTTAAAAATGGATGATAAAAAGCTTGCATCATCATATTGTTTCAAAGACACATGTTTGTGTACATTTACTTTCAAACATGTAACAAAAGCATGCACTTCATGCAATTCCCCTGTTACAACCTGACACACAATTACACAAGATGGCAAAACTTAAGGCAAAACTTGTATTATTATTCTTTGAAACATCAAAATGTTAGGCTCAAATACAAAACAAGCCTTAACCCATCAAGCCCTAAAGCTTTTTGCAAATCATCACAGGTCTTTATGCTCAGTAAAGCCCTTGGCACTGGGCTTTATTGGAATGGGGCTTGCCCTCACTTGGTAATGTCATAACTAAATGATTTAGGGCAACAAATGTGAATCCCATTTATTCTTGTGTAGGTTTATTTTTTGTCCTAACCATACACACAAATAAATTGGATGCACATACCATTGCCCCAAAAGAAAAAAAACCTTAAATCATTTAGTTATGACATTGCATCTGACAATAAACCTTTCGTTCCAACCAAATGTTGCTGGCTGCATGAAGAAATGAACCTTCAGATCACAAAAGATCCTTGTAAGCTGGGAGGGAAAACCTCCTATCCAGCAAAGAGTAGAGCAAAGGGACATTGGGGAATAGCAAGTGCTTGAGGCCTAACAACCTCTATTGATATTCAACACAAGGAGGATTGAAACACCAAGATGAACATAAAATAGCCAGCCCCGTGCTGTACATGGGAGTTTGTAGAGAATAAGATTGAATAAAGCACCCACAGAGGGCACATTATCAAGCGGAATCTGTCCTCAACTGACATTGGGTCAAAAAACAAAGAGCCTGTTCCAATGGGCATTTCTCTTTTTGAAATACCCCATGTCTTTTTCTGATTTCTATCCATGATGCCCTGTGATACTCACAGGAACAAAATCTTTAAAAAAATTGCTTTAGGCAGGGCAATGTCTTTGGAGTAAGGCATTCCTGACATAATGCCCCTCAGCTCCACCTCAGGTGGGCACCTGTTGTGTGAAATGTTAGGCCCTTAGGCCCGCCTCACACTAGGAGTCAGGGCCGATGTTCAACCCAAATCAAGCACTCCTATTGGTGGAAAAGTTGAAATCAGCCCCAAGGGCTTTACACTAGGAGTCAATGCTGAACTAGAAAAAATCTTTTCAATCTGCCCCAAGTTACTAATGAATGCTGAACTTTATGGGCTTGTATTGGCCCCAAGGCTGGAAAAAGGATACCATCCAATTTGGGAGGCCAATTTGCAACCCTTGGGGCCAATGTTTCTGCATTTATTAATATCCTGACGTCACTGTTGTAGCATTTATTAGGAACTTGGGGCCAAACAACATGCCAAAAATGCTCAGAGTTGGCCCCAAGTTTTTTTGGCCCTGACTCTTAGTGTAAAGCGGGCCTAATAATGCCTTGCTCCCAAGCATTACCTTACACTAAACTTCTTTTCAAAAATTCCCAATCCTCATTGTGTTTTGTATAAAGTGAGGCATTCTCTTGAGGGACTTCAAGTATTGAGGTCCTGTGATGTGAAAGGTGGAGCCCAAGGGCCACTTTAGACAAGGGTCCAGGGTCCAAAATTCCAGGGACCAATTTGAAGCAAATTGGAACTTTAAATTGGATCCTTCTTCACATTAAAAAAACATTTTTTTGGGGTAAGGTACAATGAGTGTGTGTAAAGGCATAAGGTTCAATTTGAGGGTCCAATTAGTAAAAAAGTGAGATTTGAATGTGAGGATTAGTTTTTTTTTTGTTTTTTTTTATTTTATTTTTTTTTATTTTATTTTTTATTAAAAAAATTTTTTTTTTTTTTTTTTTTTTTCTTACTTTCTCTTTATATATTTTTTGTGCTTTCTACTACAAAAACACAATGGAAAAACATAATTGACGAGTGTAGGCACAAGATATTGATGGTTGTAATTCTTATTATGGCCATCTATCGAGTCATTGCACAAGTGGTCTCATTGCAATGAGTAGCTATTACATAACATTGGAGTATGATGAGTATGCCGTTGTTTTTTGAAGAGTTTGTGGACATGCCACCAAGAGTTTGGAGCATGTGGAAGTATGAGAGAGTAGTTGGATATATGAAGAATCAATTTTTTGGGAGTTTTTTTGTTGAAGATGTTTCGACAACATACAAAGTTAAGCTTTGACACATTTCATGCTTTGACTAGGGTTGTAGGTTCAAGTCTTAAATGGAAAAATACAAACATGAGAGAAAACATCCTTGTGGAAGCTATAATAGCAATGGCTCTTGCAAGATTGGGCAATGAAAATTCATTACAAATGTGAGGAGCGGTCTATGGCATTGTAAAAAGTATGGCATCCATTATAGTGAAAGAATTTTGTGTAGCAATTAGAATGCACTTGAAACCATTGGTGATACCTAAATTGACTAAAAACAAAATCAAAGAAATTATCATTGGTTCTGAATGCTTACATGGAATTCCTTAATCCTATGTGTCATAAATGGTAGTCATGTTCCAATTATTGCACCTAAGGTAAATCCCAAATCATATTATTGTCAAAAAGATTTTTACTCCACATTGATTCAAGGAGTTATAGGTGCAAAGTGTAGTTTTTGGGATTATGACTATGGATGGGCATGTAATATTCATGATTGGGCTTTTCTCCAAAAAACAGATTAAAAAAATCAAGTGATGAAAAAAGACAAGTTTTTACCTTACAAGTTGATAGGAGATGTTGTTTATCCAATGCGACCATGGTTTTACTCTCCATTCAAAAGTGAGAAAAATGGGTTGCTAAGATACAATGCACATTGAAATTTTATCCAATCAAATACAAGGATGTCAATTGAAAGAACTTTTAAAATGTTGAAAGGAAGGTTTAAAATTTTACTCAAGGGAATAGACATTCCGTTATGCCACATGCTAGACTTGGTGATGGCTTGTATATGTCTACATAACATGTGTATTGCCAATTTAGATAGCTTTGATATGGATTAGGCTTTGGATGCTCAAAGAAAAGCACAAGCAGAAACAAATTCAACATTTGGTAACATCAAAGGAATTGATTTGTTCAAAGTGGTTGAAGAAACAACCAAACAAATGAAAAGGCTATAAAATCTAGGGATAATGGATGATGATAGGATTGACATGGAAGACATAGAACATCAAGGTGAAGATGAAAATGTGACAACCATTGAAAACAATCCTAGTAAGAAATCAAAAGAAAAAAGGATCAAGAAGATGTTGATGGAGGCTATGACAATTCATGAATTTATAGCAATTTTTTTTTTTGAAATTCATTTGAAAAAAATGGATTTTGATTTCCCAGATACATCAAATTTCAAGTTGGATTGTGGTGAATGACTCAAAGCTCATATGTTATGTAACCTTATAACTTATTTATGAAACATCCAATTTGGACATCCATATTTTTGAGTAAATCATTGGTTTTTACAAATTGTTGGAAAATAATTGTGATATTTTCAACCATGGTTGAAAAATGTTCAGGGACATTGATCTTCTACCTCTTGTTTTGTTTTGTAACTTCATCTAGAGTGATTGGTCTATCTAAGGCCTCTTTACTATTATCAACTTTAAACACACTATCAAGATTTATTTGAAATTTTGGACTACTCATAATTTCATCAATTTCATTTGCAAAAGCACTCACATGCTTGATCATATTTCCATTTTGGTGCCACCAACTATCCAATGCATCATAGAAAGGACATTCATGATGATCATTACCTAAAATCCCATTTGCAATTTTGTCATATTTGTATTGCTTGTAAATTGCATTGAACTCCCGCTTGCCAACAATTGGAGTCCTTGAAAAACCAAGGAATGTAGCCAACATTCAAATATGCATTTTGACCCATGTATCCACCCTTGAAAGAGAAAACATTTGAGGTCAAAAACCTTGATTTATGGGTTGAAAATAGTCCTTGAAACAAAAAAACTAAGATTGATTACATGAATAAAGCAAATGCAAACCACATCAAAACATTTGAAATAAAGTTGGCTTTATGGTTAGCTCCTCTTCTTCCCCCCAAGGAAGTGGCCAAAGTCGTGACCTCGAATGGGGGGAAAGGGGGGCAAGGGCAAGAGGCAAAAGCAAAAGCCTTTAAAAGGCCCAATTTGAATTTGTTTATTTTTGCTATTTTTTTGCCTACTTTGCTTTCAAAAAATTTATCTTTACATTCAAGTTTCAATTATGAAAAAAAAGCCAAAATTTTTTTTTTAAAAAATAATTCTAAGGTTTAAATAAGTTGGAATTTACCTTGTTTCTTTGCATTTTTGACAAATCAAGTTCCATTTCTCTTCATAGTGCAATGAAATGTAGAATTTCATCATTCTCTTAATTTTTTCTAGCCTTTTGAACCTTTTCACCTTCCGTGTCTTCCTCTTTCATTGTAACTATAGCCACCTTTTTTTTATATTATTTTCTTCTTAGCAAGGGGAGCTAGTTTAAAGATTTATTGTAAATCCAAATCTCCTTTCACTTGTGAAAATGAATGTTTCAACCTTCCATGACCAAAACTTTCTATCCTCACTTTTGAAATGCTTTCATTTTGAACATTTCCAAGAACTAGAAATGTGCTCCTTTGAGCAACAATCTTGTGTGGATCTACAAAATTAGCCATGCCAACACTAGATGTTTTCGGAAATGGAATAGAAGGTGTGCACTGAACAATGTCCTCCTCCATCGATGAAATGTTTTCCATTCTTGCACAATCTCAACTTCAAGAACAAGTGAGAAAAAACCTTGAAAAACAATGAAAAATAGTGAAAAACAATGGAAGAAACAACCTTGGATCCTAGCATTACATCTTGGTTTTCCAAACCATGAGCTTTCCTTTGAGCTTCATTTTTGGTCCGGTCCAATTGAATTTCTCTCCAAAATGGTGCCATGTATATGTAACTTCAATTTGGCTTCAATTGGTCTTAGATCCTCATCTAAAGGTCTTGGGTCTAATTTATGATTGTTAACCAATAAGAATGTTCCATTTTGTTGGACCTTGGACCTTGGACCCTCGTCTAAAGTGGCCCTAAATGTTACAAGCAAAAATATTAAAAACTAATTGAGAGTGCCTAAATGTGTAAAGTAGTATGAAAAAGTTGTTTTCCCAAATTTATTTCTTTTACACCTATGGTGGTTGTGATATGTAATATATTATAGTACCATGGCAAGTTCAACAATTCATTATCAAATAATTATTTACTTTGAAGATTCCCTTTCAAAAAAAAATCTAACATATTATCTATTTTCTTTCACAAATTTTTGTTCTTTCACAAAGTATTTCTAAAAATTCAACTTTTTGGAAAATAATATAATTAGTGTGGAAGCTCTCAAGGTACTATGATACATGTAGATCCTTCAGATCTAATAATATTCATATTCTCACAATATTACAAGTTGAAAGAACAATAAATAGTTGATTGACCAAGAAATTCACACTTGTTTCTCAATCAATAGATCAAATATATCACCATATCAAATGGCTTTCAAGGAACAATTCACAGTATAGCTATACACTTGATATTGGATTGGTGAACATAGATGTCAATGTATTTTTAACATTTTTTGGCAAGAAGAAAGCATTCTAAGGAAGAATGAAAGAATGAAGATGAACAAAGCTTCCATTGAGGCAGTTCCTAACCTTCTAGACTTTAGATGCTTTCTTCAAAAATATTAACAAGGACATGCAAAATTGTTCTCCTGCCAGTTTAGGATCCTTTCTGTACAGACTCACATATCCATGTAGGTTGTAAAAATTAAAACCCTAAACTAATATTTGAACATATTAATCTTACAACACCGCCTGCTACACCCCTATTTGGACCTCTAAAATAGGCCTCTACCACTGTTTCTCACATTCTACATACAGTACTAGTTATTTGTTCATGTTCCCCCATCTACCTATGAAAGAAGGTAGTTTGTTTTGTTGTTATGAAATCCACCAAACCGGGATGTTTCAGATTGGGATGTTTCAGATTGTGTTCTTGGTGTCTTTGGAAAGCTCTTGACGAGAAGGGGTGCGCATGGGCTTGGTTCCATGACGTTTGGACTTGGGTGCAAAAGTTTTTGAATATTGAATGATTTCTTCACTGAAAATTAAATTAAATCGTAGCTGAAATTTTCGGAGGAATTGGATTGTGCCTTTGGTGTTCTTGGAAAGATCTTGATGAGCAGGATTTAATGGAATTTATTTGGTAAGATTTGGATTCAGAATGTGGGAGATATTGATTTTTAAGTGATTTCTACCGCTGAAAATTCAAATAAATTCCAAAAAATCAGGTTTTGAAAGGAAAAATCAGTTGAGGACGTGGTAACACTTGGGCCAACGGCACAGGCCACACTAGTAAACATGAAAAACTAGGATAATCTAATGAGAGAAGCCATTTAAATGCCACCATATGGGCCAATCAAAAACAATCATTTTCTTTTAGTAGCCCTTTTAGAAATCTTTGGATCATGTGCATATTTTAAAAGTTCAAAATCAGTTTTACACTATTTAAAAACTTGGGCTCCACAGTGCCAGTAAGTGATTTTTTTTCCAATTTTCTCGTGTAGCACCATTGGCTAGCATCCTAAGAAGGATTTAGCATTAAATGGCAACAGGACAGGCAAGGCAGTAGAAATTTTTTGTATTCCTGCTTTTATTTGGCGACCCACAGGAGGAGGGCTTCTAAATCTGCCGAAACCAGCTCAAAACCTCTACGTTGTTGGCGATTCTTTTCAAAAATTTAAAGAATCTGCGACCGAATATTCTTTGAAAAATTTTATTTTTCGCATTTTGGCGAAATTTCTCCCCAAAAAAACGCTGGTGCCAGTGAGTCCTGGTGTCCTTTTTGTGGCGAATATTGAACATTTTTCACTGAAAGTGTATTTAAATCAAAAGTAAAATTTATAGGAGAATTTGAGTGGTCTCTTGGTAGTGATGGAAAGCCCTTGATGAGTAGGATTTTGTGAAGCTGATCTGGAAACTTTTAGACCTGAGGTGTAGGAGATATTGAATTTTGAGTAGGTTGTGTCATTGAAAATTCAGTTAAATTACAAAAACCAGTTCACACTTATGCCAACAGCACAGGCTACACACGAACTATTGATATTATTAATATTCCTAATTATTTTGATTGTTATTATAAGATCAAGGATAGAATTTCCTGTGATAAATATCTTGGAAGCCCCCTCCCTTTGTCTTGTGTGAACTGCACCCACCTCCTAAGTTGAGCATCGTTACTTAAAATAGGTAGGCTATCCCTACATCATGTCAAATGCGTGCATGTTTACTTGTTTTGCACACGCAATAAAGTTAGACTTATGCATTGATTTCTCAATTATAGTATGTCATTCCTTTTCTTCTTCTTTTTTGCACTTTTGTGATTTAGCCAAAGTAGCGATCATCCAAAAAAAGAAATAGGCAAATTTGATAATAAACAAAAGACAAAAGTAGCAAAATTTAAGCATCCTTCTATATTGTTGGCTACATGTTAAAATTTAGAACCTACCATATACAATATGATGATTTTTTCGATTCTTTAAAAATCTGGCGAATATTGGTCTTCTTCTTTTTTTTTTCATAAATGGCTTTGTTTAGATCAAAATCAGATTTTATCAAGTCAAACTTTTACAAAAAAAATTGCACCGAAAATTCACTTGCTTACAATCAAAGGCTGATGCTAGAAAAAGCCAAAATTGTGGAATTGCCTCGGGCCGTGTCTCTTTTACTCCTTTAAAGGCAGGGAAAGCCTACCAATTTAGGCTCCCAACGCGGTGTGACTGGTATGTAGAATCAGCCGCGTTGCCGACTCTGCAAGGGGCTCAGTTTGCAGCACTCCAAGGGTGTTTTCCAAGAAGGCTTCCCTGCCTTTAACCGTGATGGAAAGGACCCACTTCAAGGCAGATAAGGCAGATTCCAGGCCCCATTGTGCACATAGGCTTGCCCTGGGACTTGCTAGGACCGAGCGTCCACCCACTACCAAGATAGTATTAACAATGTTTTTTAAGGAATTTCTTAATGTGGCCTAAATGGTGATCATCCTTAGGAAGATGTACCGAAAAAATATGGTGAGCATCCCTAGGAAGATTTGGTCGATAGAAAAAAAATAGCGATCATCCCTAGGAAGATTTACTCAATAGAAAAAAATGGTGATCATCCCTGGGAAGATTTAGTCAGTAGAAAAACTGTGATCATCCCTAGGAAGATTTAGCCAAATCTGGCTATAACCCAGATATGAAGTACAATTTTTTTAATCAACCTTCTAAATTCATGGTTTTACACTGAAAACCACCTATAAAATCTGGTGGTTTGTACTTTTTTTGGGGCCCACTTTTGGGGATTAAAACCTTTCAAAATCATTTCATTTTTGAAGTTTTGAAGTTTAATTTGGCTCTTTGGCGAAATTTCTCCAGTAAAACAAAAGATGCCTAGTAAATAGAAATGCTCACCTAATTTCTAGCTTTATATAAAGAACCTCGCATAACGTAATCATCCCTTTTGAGAATCTCAACACTTAGATTGGTTGTGAGGTCAAACCTTATGAGTTACAACCAGTGATTTTTTTCCAAGTATGTTGAGTTGTCAATGACCATCAGTCTAATGTCCCACTTTGATTGCAAATGACATTAAAAAATCACATCATGGTAACCATACCCTTGCTACAACCACATGACAAATTTGAAAATGCATAATTGATTACCATTCCCATTATGTAAACATATGATAGATTGAAGAAATAGAGAATCACTATCGTGTGTTTAGTTCAAGTTCAAATATTATCAATGGTCACTAGCTACATCAAAATCACAACATCATCAAAATTCAATGTGCCAACCAGGGGTTAGGATTTAGGAACTCGAGAATGTTGTCAACCTTCAACTAGCCATTTACACGATATAAATGTTGGGTTTGCCACTTAACAATGGTTTGGTTGTAAGGACAAGTTTGTAGTGTAAAAAAACATTGATTATGGAATCTAGCATGGTCCAAGTGTGGGTCTAGCAAATTCTGTACACTACTATCAAAACATGGTTTTTATACTATTAATATCATGTTTAAAAAGACTATATAGTCAATATCTAAAATACATTAGTAGTTTGAAGTGATTAAATGTATCCATCATAACTAAAATCAAAAGTAACAATGTTCGTTATGACTAAAAAATCTAACATTATAATCAAATACATTGCACACTTGGTAAATGTGGGTGCCCACATGGATTTATTAATGTTGATTAACATGACTAGAATTAGTCATAAAGTATGACACACATGATTATAATGTTATTTTTAATGACGTGGTAACATTAAAATGGAAAAACAATTCATGTTTTCATTTTTGAAATTTCATTACCAAAAAAATGACAAAAGATTTAGTTATCATGAGTTCAATTATTATTCATAGTTATTCAAATAAATAAATCACATGGGAAAATTTGAAAAAAAAATAGAAAAAATGGAGTATGAATCTAAAATTTGCTACTTTTACCAAAATCATAGAAAATTAATCATAAAAATTAATTAAATGTACATGTTAATCTTGAATTATTCAAATTCGATGATTCAATTAATGTTTGTGATTAATCAATTAAATGCATATATATGTCCAAATTATATTAGCCCCAAATTAAACAATCTATTTATTTATTTATGATCAAATGACAAGAGTAAAATGGAATAATAAAATAAATTAACTTCTTTTAATTTAATACAACATAGAATAAACCTAATGTCATCACATTGAAACTTGAAATTTAAAACAGTAAAAATTAATTAATTAATAAAATCAAAATAAAACCCATTGTTACTACCAAAATATTGTAATATTGATTCAATTATTTTATTTTAATTACAAAATTGATATAAGACTGAAAGCATAGAAATTATGATAAAATAATTTCAAAAGTGAATTTTTTTGGTTATGATATTTTTTAAAATTTTGTTAAAACATCAATTTTTGATAAATATGTGGCATAAATAAAAATATGTAAATTAATGGAATGTCTACAACTTTGGATTAAAAATATTATAAAATTGACATCAATGATTAAAGTAAGGAAACCAAATGTACCAAAATAATTACATGTAAAATTTGTAACCCAAGCCAAAAAAAACATTACTTTAATTTTTGAAACAAATATTGAATTTCTCATTCATGTTTTGAAATTAAAAAGAATCACAAAGTTCATTGTAATTATGATAACAAATCAGTTTTACCTAAATAACTATAGATTATTTCAATCAAAGACTTAATACATTATATATGGAATTTTATATTAAATGATTTTATTTTATTTTCACATTTTGAAACAAAATAATTAAAAATTTCAATGTAATTGTGAAAGTACTTTTTTTTTCAAATAATTATATTTCAAACATTACATATGAATGTCTAAAATAACTATTTAAAACCATCTTAGTTGTTGTACATTTTGAAATGGAAAAAAATCACAAAATTTCGTGAAAGTGAATAAATTAGATGTACTTAAATAATATTTGAATATATAACTCAATTCAAAGTTTCAAAAAATACATTTGAATTTGTTAATTAATGAATATTTAGAATTATTTTTATTTAATAATATTTTTAATTAAAAAATTACAAAGTTCAACGTAATAATGAACCTACCAAGTCCATTAAATCAAATAGTGATATACAAAAACATGCATTTTTTGTTTAAAATATGTGTTTATATATTTTGCAATGTCATTTTTTATCATCACATAGGTGATGGTTTGGTATTTAAGGCTTTAGAATGTGGCTAAAAAGGTTATGGGTTCAAACCTTACTTTGAACATTCATCATTAAAGAAAAATCATGAATTTGGAAATTGAATAGCCCATATGATGTTGATTGATGATTTCCTAGTAATGTCAACCAAAAATAAATAAAAATTCTTACAAGTGTTGAATCCTAGGTTACGAGTGGTAATGTTTTGGATTCACCTTTAATTCAAAAAAATTGAATTTCATAATGTCATTATAAATTCATATAAATAATTAGATATTTAATTTAAAAATTAAATTAATAATGCCACATCAACTAATAACCTTGATCATTTTAATCATTTTGGATAGACATATTTAGTCATCTTAATCATATAATTTTAATCACATTGTGTAAACAATGACTAGTTTGTTTTAACTACATCTAATTTTGTCCATTGTTTGATGTTATTAAAAATATGATTAAACATAGTAAAAAAACTAGTTTAAAAACACATATTTTTATTAATATTAATTTGTTATTCATGAAACTAATAGTGTTGAAAATCTGTTCATTTTCAATGAAACCAAGGACCTTGACAACTATAATTTTAACAATTTTAATGAATTTAAAAAGCTTGTTGAAAATTGGAGGTCCAAAAACTTTGCGCCAAAATCAAGTAAACGGATTGAAATCATTTTCCTTTCATATGACTTGTTCATAATTATGTCCCATTGTTATTTTGAAATAAAAAACTTGCAAATTCAAGGTGTGAATTGAAAGTAACAAAGGGACCAATTCCCTGAACTCACCCATGCACCTTGTGAAGGGCATAAAAAGTGGCCTTCAACATTGTAAGTTGTTTGTGAAATTCTTTCTTTGCATCTTTTGGGTTTCTCACTTCACTACAACAAATGGTGTCCATGCATGGTAAGTGATTTCATTGGATTGTGAGTGAATTCAATAATTGTAGTGAATAGGACATAGTGGGGAAGCAATGAATTAATTGGTATAGTGAATGGGGATTAGTGAAGTGCACCCACATTTTGTAATAATGCTCATAATTGGGGATAAACCACACTTAGTGTTGTCATAACCCGATGCTTTAAGAAGCGTTGTTCAAACTCATTACTAAGACCCTAAGTTGCCCCTTCTTTGTCCACAACCAGCTTGAAAGATTCCCTGGTGACAAGCTAAAGTTTTATAACACCAAATAGGTCATGTTGGTACATAGGGTGTGTCCAACAAATGAGAATGCCAAATACACAACATCCTTTCCACCATTGAAATTGGCTTATGGGAAAGGCATCATTAGTCAAAGTTTCAATGGCATTGAAATCATCAAATGTTAAATCATTGAAAAAAATGTAAAGATCACAATATAATTTATAAAACTCGTGTTGTGTTAATTTGACACTCTCTACAAAAACACACAAAAACATCTCTACTTTTTGCAACTTTGATTAACATATGCACACATTCAAGCAATGGCAAGATATAAGGCATCCCCAAAATGAGTTCAACATTAGACATCGCATTCATATTCTTCAAAACCTATCACTTTTGGAAGTCTCAACATGCATCTTGACAATTAAAAAACAATATTTATCATATACCCATTTTGCTATAAAAAAATGGAGATCCATTGGGTTTTGACATTTCCCATAAGCTTGTTATTTTTGGTGTTAATAAAATCTGCCAAAATTTGAAATTCAAGGGACTTCTTCAAGCTATGAACAAAAAATGGATACAAGTTTTGTGATATAACTTCCAACCAATGCACAAGTTCTAGTTCAAACAAAGTGATCATTGTTAGATTGGTCTGATGAGAAAAATAATGAACCCCACTTTAAAAAGGGACAATTTTTTAAAAAAACTACAAGGTCACACTTGTTCGATGGTCTTGAAAGATGTTGTTTCCATCACACTTCATGTTAACCAACTTCCCAGCCAATTCTTCAAACCTTAACCCACCAAACTCAAGCAGACCCTTCACCATTAATCTAAAAACATTATCAAATGTGGAAGAAACCCCAATAATTTCAACACATAGGAGGATCATAATTCTCTTCCAACCATGCACCACATACAAGTGGATTGACAACCATTGCGTGTTGTCAATTGTTGTAACTTCATCTACACTAACAACATTGAAATTGGCAAAAGCAAATGTTGCCTTGGTGGCCTCTAACAACACCTTGTGCATGACCTCAACACATGCCCCAACCTGAAGAATTTGACCAATTTTTTCTCAAAATAGATTTGACCTTCAACATTTGGAATAAAACTTACATGTGTTCATAGTCCATCATGGGATGTCCATGGGTTAACATGTCATAAATGGAAAAAATCTGCACATATTTTCGTTTCTATTCTAAGGGACATCAATTCGGAGCTAGTCCATGATAAAAGGGCATTCAACAACAAAAAAATTCATGTTCATTATTGGCATGCATTGAGTTTTTATTGAAGTAATGATAACCAACATCCACACCTAGCATAAAAATTATAACTTTTCAATGCCCAACATGTTTGAGTAATATATCCAACTTTGGGGCCAACAATTTTTCTTTCCTTTCAACATATGTGCAGATCTTGCATCAAACTGGTTGCACTAACCCTTTTTCATCAACAACAAATTCTGCTCATGGCAAATGGGTGGTCCATGCATCTTGAAACTTCTATGAACTATCATACAATTTCCATTCCTTTGGTGGAATTTGCACAAATCTTCACAAGCTAAATAAGATATAACAATATTTGGTGATTTTTTAATAGATGAAACATCACCAGACTAGGCAAAAGACATTAATGGACTGCCTTTATCTTCAAGGGCTAATGAAATAAAAAACAAAGGTTTGAATTTAAAATTATTGGGCACTTGCAAAGGGGCCATGGTGTCTTAACCTTACAACTAACATAAAATTATAAAGATTAACAAAACAAAGGTCCATATAGTTGAAACTTGACCACACTGCAAATTGTATATAAAAGACGATTAACATATTATTTAGGATAGGACTTGGATTGCAAGTTTGCAACCCAAATATGAAAGTAACAAGAAATGTGCATTAGGCAAATTCAAATTCAATTCAATGCAATGGCAAATAGTCATAACCTCGTGGAAATTTAGTTGATTGCAATTGACAAACATGATATATATATATATATATATATATATATATATATATATATAATGTACATGTTGCAATGTAACACTTGGTGATTTTTCTATATATTTGCACCATAAGATTCAAGAACAAACTAGCCTTCTTCATTGCCTATAATTGTGGCCTTGTAACTTGCAAGTTGGATTTGCAATTTTTTTAATAAATTAACTACATTTACAAAGATGTGTAAGAACTACAATCATGCAATAAAGAAACAATAGTTATAATTGCAATGTCCAATTTAAAGGATTTGGACTTCATTAATAACCAACATATGCGCATAATTGTTGAGCACTAGGCACAATTGCAAAACTACAAATTTTGAGCCAAAATTCCTAATTAATTGATAGTAAAGTTCAAAATCCAAATTGACACATCTTACCTATTTTTATTATAGGATTGACTATTGATATAATCTCCAACAAATTTTCAAAAGATACAATTATCTTTACATTTAGTGGCTAGGGCTTTTGTGTAGTTGCAAATTCTTCACAAAACACAACAATTCAATAAACAACATAAGAGAAGCCAATAGTCCAACTTTCCCCACTTGCTAAAAATGAAAATAATACAATCTGTCCAATGTGGGGCTATGTATAACATTCACAATTTGAACCACATTTTTTATTAGGACAACCTTCATAGCTTGATCTTCAAAATAATCACCACATATTGAAATTTAACAAAATGCAAAAAATTACTAGAAAATTGCATACTTTTTTTTTCCAATTGCAAGATGTAATAATTTCATAAATTTTGTTTTGCAAGTTACAAATTGAATCCCTTGGTGAAGCAAACAAAGAAAGAAAGGTAGCACACTAGAGTAATGCTTGCATGTGGTACTTTATTTTTATTGTGTATACCAAGCATCCCTCATGCTTTAATTTGCCTTCATCTTCAATTCCCCACCCCATAGAAAAACAACCTTTTTATAACCTCTAATTAACTTATGAATCTACATAAAAACTCCATAACAACTCTATGAAATGTATCATGGCGATGGGTATAGTCATAACCTTATGAAAGTTTCACAAAATGTTCAACCATGATCACCTTCAACTTGATAGTAGTGGTGAGTTACCATGAGTCCCCATTGATGAATTTCATCAACTTCCAATAGTGGGTACAAGTAAAAAATGAATAATCTGACCAAAATTTCAAGTCAAACATTATACAAACATTTGTGTCCTTAATTTTGTGTCACATTTCCAAAAGAAACAAGCAAACATCAATCATGTTGTTGGCTAACATTCTAGAATCATAGGGAAATAAAAAAACTCCTAGCATTTTCATTCAAATTATAACAAATTAATGAGGGTAAAATTGTATTTCATTCAAACTTGTCCATGTACAAATAAACATTCAAGCTTTAGGCACAAAAAAATTTAGAAAGTGTAATGGTTGGGAGCTTTTGCATGATGACCAAAATTTCTTTAAGCACACCAATGGTGACATACTTGGATGTAGAACATGACTCGTCAAAACAACTCAAAAATAAATATATGAAATTGCAAAGAAAAATCATCCACAATAACAAATAATGCAATCATAACCCTTCAGAGTTACTCACAAAAGTGTCATAAGATATGGCCATTTGTGTACAAATATTCACATAAACTTTTTCTACAAAACATAAAATTGCATCTATTATATGCATAGAAACATTGAACATTTAGATCAAGTTAATGTTTTTGAAAATTTTCTCAAATACACCAATCACAATCATATTTTTCGAATACATTGAGAAGAGTAACATAAAGACATGTAAAACTTAATCTTTTGCTTATACATTCATGTAGAGATATTCACATAAACCTTTTCTAAAAAGCACAAAATTGCATTTATTATATATATAAGGACAAAAAAATATAGATTAAGTTGTTATCAAATATACCAATCATATTGTTATCTTTCAAGTAATTTAGAAGAACGACACAAAGACATGTAAACCTTAATCTTTTGGTTCTGCATTCATGTAAATATATTCACATAAACCTCTTAAAAATAACACAAAACTACATTTATCATATATGTAAAGACAAAACATCTAGATTAAGTTATTATTTTTCTATGAAAATTTGCTCAAATATACCATTCATATCAATTATCATCTTTCAAGTAATTTTAGAGGAACAACATAAATACATGTAAACCCTAATTAATGATGTTTGATAAAAATGCTAAACATGAGGGTTCAAGATTCTTAAGCCATGAACAAAATATTTAAAAATGTTTCTTTTTATCAACACATCTAATATTGATGAAAAGTTTGATTATAAGTTTGACCAAAAGCTGCAATTTCACCCTATTGCCCTCCCCCACAAATGAAAGAAAAAAATAAAAAATAAATTGCACCAATTTCACATGTTTTGCAATAAAGTGGAAATTATTGCAAAAAATGACAAGAGTTCGATTTACAAGTGGAGGGAAAGAAGCATGGCACAATCATGGTACTCAGAAGATTTCCCTCTGAGCAGTTGCTAAACTTGATCACCAAAAACAAGTTCCACACCTCCAAGGTAGTTGTTTGCATTGAACTCGATGTTGATCCTGTTGAGGTCATCTTCTACATGTTCATTATGATTAGAGATGTATGTTCCTTTCTACAATGCTTTTCACAAGAGATCATGACATTCATTTATAGACACATATATTTAGCCTAGTGTGACACCCTTAATTTCTAAGTTTCCCAATGCACCTATAGTGTTGGTGATTTTGCTATACATATGTATTGCATGTAGCTAGCGAATGTGCTTCAATGATAGGAGCTATGTTAATGATAAGTTCAATGATGTTACTTGAACATTGTTAGTGATTGGGAGCTGGCAACAATCACACATATGGTGACATTTATGGTTTAGTTGCTATAGATGGTGGCAATGTTGCCACATGGCACCATGAAGATCTAGCGTTCAAAATTTAACCCCACTTTTCCAACGACCCTATACCAAGGGTCTTTTTTGTGTAGCCTTTTGGTGATTTTTTGCCAAAAAATAATCACTGGTTATAACCCATAAGCTTCAACTTCCATTTCATTAATGACCTATTAATTATGGGTAGTATACCTTGCAAAGGGGCACTCATTATCCCAATTTGTCTCAATGCATCCATGCCATGGATGAAAAGAGGGCATCTCAATTATCATGAGGGATGGTTATGATAAGTAACAAATGAGAAAGCATTGGTTATCACAAATAATTTCAACACATCCATGCCATGGATGAAAAAGGGCATTTCAATTCTCACGAGGGATGGTTGTGTCTCATAACCAATGACATACCACTAATTATCACAAATAATGGCAATGCATCCACATTTCAATTATTCCTGGTAATCAACACCTCTTGACAATTACTTAATTCATAATCTTCTTTCTAATTTTCTTAGTATTTTAAACCATAATTTTTTAAGAAGTGGGCAAGTTAACATGTAAAAGAATCTCCATTAATAGTATTCTAAATGTAATATAATCTTTGAATAGTGTAAAACTGAGTTTGAATTTTTAAAATTTAAATGAAATAGGCATAACATCTAATAAGATGGTCTTTTGGCAATTATGAAAACATTCCATATAGAATTCTAAGTCTAACTATTTGTTTCCTTTCACCAACCCACACATTGATATGAAAAGGCAAATTAAAATATGTCTTTTCATAACTAAACGTTCATAATTTGATTGAATTCAATTTAATTCAAGTCAACCAAATTATAAAAAATATTCAATTCAATTATAAATTGAAATCAAATTGAATTCAATTGAAGTTGCATTATGCAAATTCATTCAATTTTTCATTCAAATGGAACTTCATTTTCACAAATCAATTCATTTTTCATTGTCACTTGCAATTTTTTATTATTTATTTATTTTTCATTTTGTGATGTTATCACATTGGTGATCATCCACAAGGAGATTTAATCACATTTGATTGTAAACCAACTACGAGAGCAGAAATTTATTAATATATATTTTTGTATCTTGGTTAGTTGCTTGAACAATGTGTAAAAACATGATGATTTTTTGAATAAAAAGAGAAATATTTGATTAAATGTTTTTTGAAAATAAATTTCATCAATTTGCGATAACTTCTCCACCCTAGGTGGTTGAAAGATTATGAAACCAACTTGATAAACCCCTAGTTTCTGAGGGCTTTCCACCCGTTCCAAGAGCCTAGCAACAGGTGTTGTGATTGAGGAGATCTCAACTTGACAAACAAGCAACCTTCCTTTATAGGTAGATTATTATTTTGCGGTTGACTAAAGTGAACTTAAATTGTGAAAATCCCACACAATTAAATGCTTCTTCTAGCAAAAGTCAATCATGGCCCCACTAAACTATATAAAGTAAGTTGGCAGGTTTTCACTTTTCATCACTAAATTGTGTCTTTAACAATTGAAGTCACTGAATTTGTCATCCATTTAAAAAAAATTGTTTCTTTTCCGGGAGAATCTGGTGCTAAGGATTCTATTGTGGGAATGACTTTTCATTGAAAAAGCACTCAAAACAAGTACACCAAAACACCAAATAATCCAAATTTGGATTCCTTTCTTTTTCTGTACTTCCCAATTATTGTTGCTTGGATGAACCTCAGTAGAGTTAACATCTGGTTTCATCTAGGTGATGCATCCCCTTAGAATTAGGTACTACATAGGTGAATAGGTTCCTAAAGAAGTGACTAGTAGGTAGGTACCAATGAAGTATATAGTTTATACTAGAGTTGAGCAGTTATTAGAAACAGGAATAAACCCAAACAATTCTTAAGATTCATAACCATGGTTCTCAAAAGAATGAAGAAACCAGTTCTGATATGTAGGTCATGGTTCTCATAATTTGTTTTTGGAAAAGTCAAATAACTGCCCATAAAATTGCCTCTTCTTTATCAGTTCTTTCACAAAAACATGAAAATTGTCAGTTCTTTAAGGCTTTTGAAATAACTGAGATTGGTGGTTCTCTGTTCTTTTTCAAAGAATGGGAGCCAGTGGTTCTCTTACCAATTTTCTGATTAAAAAATATCCAGGAAAACTGGAACCCATGGTTCTTTATAAAATTCAAATAACTTCACCCAACATTGGTTTACATTAATGTTGGGTGGTTCTGTATTTTTATGAAGAACCTCTGGTTGTAAATTAGAGTGGTTCTGGTTCTGGTTCCACACATAAATGGAACTGAGAAACTGGTTTTGGGTCTTGTTCTTCCAAAAAGATTTCCAGTCCTAGTTTTGGTTTCAGTCCTGCAAATCAAACTTGGTTTGTGTAACCTGGACTAGAACTGACAATTAACTCTTGGTGAACCTCCAGTCAGCCCTGGGTTCTGGTTTATTTATTAAAAACAATTATTCCATTAATCTCAATTCTGGTTCGGGTTTCAATATTGATTCTGATTTCTCACATAAATATGATGAGAACCCAATTCTGTGTTTGGTTCTTAGAGTAGCCATAGTGGTGCTCAGTGTGACTGTGCAGAAATATTTCTCACATCCAAGTTTTGTAATTTACTTTTTTCCAACCCTACCCATAAAACTAAAACTGGGACTGCAGAGACTACTAATAGCAAACCACTTGGGCCAATCTTTATGATTGGCCAATCAGAAACCCAGGATCAGTGGTCAAATCATATTTTATTATAGTCTTCTCTTGCAGGTGTTAGGCTTTGAAGTTTGGTGTGCCTTTTACCAACCTCAGCAAATTGTGCACAAATGCTGGGACAAAACATTTTCCTGAGGCATGTTTTGACTTTTCTTCATTCAATTTTAATTCGCAAGCTCACATGCGGACTCCCAGAGCACCCCTCGGAGATGCTCTCAAAATAATCTGTTCCAGTTTTGGTTCAGACCCAAATTTGAATCGGTTTTTTACTAATTGGAATCTGTGGTTCTAACCTGCCAAACCAGGTAACAGCCCAACACTGGTTTATGGTTTATGTGTAGACTTAGATGAGTGCTGTTTTTACTACCTACCTACTAACGACCCACAGACATAAGGCCTAGGACGTAGGTAACTGAGTTAACCATCATGGTTAGCTACGAAACTGGAGCCTGACAGAAAACTGTTTCCTGACCATTTACCATCCATCCTTCCACCGGGTTGACTCTCTTGTGGCCCTGCTGCTGCTGCTCTTGTGGTTGCGGACTTCTTCGTCCTTCTGCAAAAATTCCGCGCAGCAGCCACTTATAGACAGATGAAATTTGTCTCCAGGTTTGTACGCGTGAACCATGAAGAAATCTCCATTCAAGCCTCGCTCGCGATTGCTGAGTGAGGGAGGAGTTGAACGAGGGCTTTTGATCCAGATTTAGTCTCCCAAATGACCAGTTGTGCAAGGAAGGAGATTTAGACAAGCGGGGGGGTTGGACGGACGGAAGAGGAGGAGAAGGAGGAGGAGGATCGAGAGAGAGAGAGAGAGAGAGAGAGAGAGAGAGAGAAAGTTCGGAACATTCAGTAGGGGATGCCTGTTTGAGGAACTCGATTCCAGGAAGTAAGTATTTGTGTGTGCGTTTTTGTTTTCCTTATTTCTCGTCCTTGTTCCAGTGATTTCGGGTTTTGGTTCGTTGGAGGCTGTGTTTGTGGTGGAGTCTGTGAAGAAGTAGGGGTATAAGCTGTTGGTTTTTCTCCAGTCCAGTAGCGTTGGCAGCAGCGTGGGGATGGATGGATACCTGCTACTGCTTGAGGTCTGTGTTGGAACTGAGGCCCCAGCCTTGCCTGTCCTCAAGGATGTAGGATATCGTAGGACTAGGGTTTGTCAAGCTGGGGGTTTAGGTTTCGCAGGCAACCTACCTGGGTGTGCCTATCGATTCTGAGTTGTCACTGCCTTCTCATGACTATGCTACAGGATTTGTAACATCGTTCGACTACAATGGAGATTGCCTGCAGGGTGGTGCGATGTCCAAAGTGCCACTCCCTTTTACAAGAGCCTCCATCTGGAACTCTGTTATACAGATGTGGAAGCTGCAATGCCATTCTTCGAGGTTGGTTATTTTTCTCCCTCCCCTCTATTGTCAATGCTTTTGAATAGAGCTTCTTCTTATGTTAAGCATAATGAAACCTGCCCTTGTCCTTTAGTGAGGTGAAAGTTTAGCTCATGCCTGAACATCATTAGATTGATTCAGCTGTATTAACAATTCAGCTCCTGACTCTGTAGCAAAGCACGCATCTCCTCGAGGCTCCAACAAGAATGGCAAGAGTCTATTGTCAGAAGGTATTGAGCATGATGGAGCAACAGTGAAGCACATAGATGTTGACAGAACAAACAAAGCTTTGCCCTCTGGAGACCAGTACAACATAACCACCTCTGACTCATCACAACAAACTTCTCAAAGGCTTGTGGATGAGCATTCTCATGAGGGTTCTCCTTGGTCACCAATGAAGTTTTCAGAAGGGATGCTGGAGGAAGCTGGCTTCCATTCTGAAAGAGGGGAGAAACCAAATGCTGTGCAGTCAAATAGTACATTGCACAAGCCTGAGGATAGAGAGCAGTTTATTCATTACATTAGTGATGACTTTGAGGTCAAGAACAATGTCAATGGACTTCGTCAAGAACATGGGCATGGGCCATTGAGGCCGAATGTGGAAAAGACCAATGAGGGATCCTCTGTGAAAAATCAAGGTGTTGATTGTGCTGGACATTGGAAACCAACAAACATTAGCAGACAGGCACATCAAGGAGAGGTTTTGGATACCAGTGCTGATTGTTTTTCTGAAGATTTACTCTTTGATCATTCTCCAAAACAGGAGTTGTTCACAGTTGAAGGGTTACATTCAGAGGAGATGACAGCATTGAAGGGCAGAGTCCATGACACTTCCTTGGGGCATGCTGGACAGTGGGGAATTTCAACAATAAGGCAATTTGATGCAGAAGAGGTGAAATTGGTCAAGGATAGTTCTCTCCAAGAGCAGGCTCCTGCTGTTCAATTGCATGTACAAGTTCCTAACCCTGAGGACTATCAGTTTTCAACTCCCAATGAAGGGCTATTTGATGGAGGGAAACTGAAAAACCCCTATGCAACACCATCAGTGCTCCCTTTGCCACCCAAGTTGAGGTTGAGGATGAGGCATCCTGCCAAGCCTGATCTTCCAGAGCACTTGTCTCAGTCAACAGCCACTTTTCAAGCTCATGCACAGGAACCTTCAAGCCAACACAACATGTATGGTGGCCAGGATGTGTTGGATTATGAGACAATGAAGGACTCCTCAACATTAGGTGAGCATGATGCATATCAAGGCATGGTGTTGATGAATAGTTCACAGCCACTAGAGTGTAAGATTGATTCTCCCCATGGTGAAAATGTTATGGAATGGCCTACACCAGATGCAGGTCAAATCTCAGGTTCACATCCTACAGAGCATGGCTTTCTTCAACCATCACCTGAAACCTCCAGGCATTCAGCACAAGCACATCAATTTAACCCTCATTTTCAAGGACAGGACTCAGCATATTCTCAGCATCCTTCAGTTATGGAATTGCCTGAGTCATCATGCACCTGGTCAACGAAAGGATGTAGACCAGGCAACCAATTGCAAGGTTCCAGCTTGGTACCTGTTCAGGGCCAAGCTACCTACCACAGAAGACTAAGGATCAATACCATGCCGCCAGAACAATATGAACAACTTCATGTTGTGTGCCGGCACTGCAATATGCGGTTGCAAGTTCCACCCAGCATGCCTAACAGTGATACAAGGTACCAGAAACTGAGGTGTGGTGCATGCTGGAAGATTTCTCGCTTCCAGCTGTATCCTTCATGTCCATCAGTAGAACATTCACCAGCTGCAAGCAGTGAGAACATTTCACCTGCAATGTCGTGTCAATTCCTACCTAATGACACAGTTGAATCATCTGGGACTGGGAGAAACCGAGGTATACAATTGATTCTTGAGCCAGGTCTTTCAGATAGAGAAATTGTCCGAACACATTCGTCATCTACCCTTGCACCTTCAGGAAGACGACAACAACAGGCTCCATATGGATCCAAGCTCTCACACATGTTTACAGCTCCTACAACTTCTCATCGGTCAACCTCAAGCTCATCAGGGGACCTGGGCCCACCTGAAGCTACTGGGGAAGTTCAAGGCAGGTCTTCTTATACTAGTGATGACAGGATAGCCCATGTTTCACATGCACCTGCATCTTCAAGTGTGGATCATGATTCGTACATTGCAGCTGCAGATAGGCTTGGCAAAAAGCAAGATGGCCACCCTCCCCAGGGTCTGAAATATTTGGAATCAAGCAGTGATTCTGAAGATGATGGGAGGGCCTCATCACTTATGTTAACAGTAGACCCTCCAGCAGTTGAGCAATTTGAAACTCCAGAATTCAATCATGAAGAGCATGAAGATTTCAAGGGTTTCAGGGGTTTTCTGAAAAAAAGTGTGAAGGAGCTAAGAAAAGGCAAGAGTGTCAGTCAATTCCGTCGCAAAGTGATCATTAATAGTCACGCAGTGCCTGATATGGTAGTGAAAAAGGCTGAGGATCTTGCTGGACCAATACATCCAGGTTCCTACTGGTATGAGTTCATCTCTATTTTGTAACCTATCATCTTGCAGCACATTGCAGGCCATAAGAAAGAAAAGTCATGTTTAGGTGTGAGAATCAAGGTCAACTTGTATGTGGCCTATGATAGACTTGCAATGAAACTTACTATCAAGTTTATTTGTGAAGAAGAAAACCGCTCACTGTGGGTGTCAGCCAGCTAAAAGCAGAAAAGGGCATGAATTGAAATTTTTTGGTCCCACTCTTTATCAGACTATGAGTGGACTTTTAGAGGGGTTGTATATGCTAAACTGTGGGAATCCTTTTAATTTTCAGGTATGATGTACGAGCAGGTTTCTGGGGTGTGATGGGTGGACCATGCCTTGGAATGATCCCTGTAAGTGAGTTGATTTCATATGTTTCTACTGCTCTGAAATGCTGGCATTCTTGTCCTTGCTGGACTCATCAGGATTCTGGTGTTTTTGCAGCCATTTATTGAAGTCTTGAACTACCCAATGGCAAGGCACTGTTCAAATGGCAAGACTGGAGTTTTAGTCAATGGAAGGGAGCTGCATTGGAGAGATTTGGAATTGCTGAAGCAGCGGGGCTTGCCAGGCACCCCAGGCAAGGCATATAATTTGGACATTGATGGCCGTCTTTTTGAAGCAAGGACTGGAACTGAGCTCATGAGTCTAGGCCGCCTTGCACCAACGTAAGTGAAATTCCATAGAATGAATCTGCCCCATTTGCTTTGTTTTGCATACCACAAAATTACACTGGGATGACTGTGGCAAGCCAGCAATATTTGGTTGCAGCTTTACATGTGAAGGGCTGTTGACATTTCATCATGCAGTTGTACCCAGAAACTTGTTCCTAGTTTAACCCAGGCTTGTTATGTATACCTGATTATTGGCAGAATTTGCCCCCATATGCACAACTATTGATGTGAATCTGAGTGGCTCTTCATAGATAGTCTTATATTGACATACGACTGGCTCACAGGCTGGAACGAACTGGGCGAGGTCCTGGCATGGGAGTACCAGGCAGCAGTTAAGCTATGAATGTGCACAGGACAGATATCCTGCATGTGTGTTGTGAAGGAAGAGATGTCCAGAAGAGCTGATGAACTTCTAAGGAGGCATCGGGTACAGTAATGTAACCCTTCACACATGGAATAACAGTTGCTCATACTGTTTCACTATATATGTTGTATGTCACTGACTGCTTTGGATTCAAGTAATTTTGGATTCAAGTAATGTTGGATATCACTTCATTTATGTCAGTGACTCAAGAAATCCCATAGCAGTTGCCGAATGTGCTTGACCATAATACAAGTTTGGATATGGTCTCTTCTGTTATGGGTGATTGCCAGGCCTGTAGTTGGCAAGCATGGAGTGCCAGCTGATGAAGCAGAGAGGCAGGAAACAACTGATTCAGAATTATCTGACAATGTTGGAGATTAAATTATCCCCAGCAGATCTGGGTCATTGATAGAGCTTGCCATTTTAACATATTTTCTTTTACATCAGCATGCATTAGTTGACAAGTTGAAATGATATGCATGGTTATGGAATTGTCCTAACCTTGTTGACAGCTTGTACCTTTAGTGTTTGCATGTAGCAGTTTGATTGAAATGAATGGTGTAACAAAAGAAGGGTTAAATTCTTCTATGTTCTTTTTTCAGCAATCACAAGTGAATAATAAGGAGTTGTTTCTCGAGTGGAGTTGTGTACAGGTTATGCTGCATAGAAGAATTTGGGACTTTGCTTACATGATTTTTAAATTTGTGACTAGAATTTTCTTTTGTCCAGTAGTTGAGGTCATATATTTTCAATAATCTGCATTCAAGAGTGAAGCAGAAATTTTTGATCATGATTGGATATACAGAGATATAATACACATCGTTGTCTTTTCAAAATTGTTGCAAACAATTCTTGCATTGAGATAGGTCAATCCTTACCACCAAGATGCAAGGAACTGATTTTGTCTCAGGCCAATGCATCTTGACTGAGTCCACTGTCTACAACAGCAGGACTCACAAATTGTTGTAACAAGAGAAAGACACACTCAGGAGACTGAGAATTCTGGCAACTCTCACATTGGGTGCACATACACAAGTACACAGCATTCTTGTGATTGAATCAAATGAATTGGAAGTAATAGTGCTCAAGTCTGATCCACCTTTACAATGTAAGAATGCTTGTGTAGACTTGTATCTGGCATGCAAATCAATAAGACTAGTGTGGTTCAATATAGTGATGTGAGCAATTGGATTCCCAGTGTCCAACTAGGGAACTTCATTCTCCAATCACTTTGGCAGACTCTTCTTTCTGGCTGTGAACATATCAAAATGTATAATCCTAATCAGTAGACCAGGTTTGTGTAGTGCCTGTACAATATTGTCTAGACTGAGAAATCATCAAGAAGCACAAAACAGAGGACTCATCACATTTAGGGGGCATGCATGTTCTTTTTTTCCCCTCCAGTTAAGTTATCAGCAGTAGTAGATTTGCATCCTGGCTCCAGTATAACATGCATATAACATACCATCCTTGGTATGGCAATTTTGTACCTTCGTATGGATGCAAGCGTGTCCTTTCCCACCTGCATTCATCTACTCATCGTGTTCGTGTCTGAGAGAACCTCAGGGTGTCAATGTAGAGGCAGTAGTGCATCAGACCTTTGCTAATATTCTTGGTGAGCAGTAGCAGCCCATGGGCATACAGATATCACCTGACATCTGGACATCTGAGGAGAATATAGGACTTGGGAAAGGAGAAACATGCTCCTTTTACTTGAGATTCTTGTTTGAAAGTTCCTGTTGTTTATAAGACCTGCACAGAGCTTACAAAGCAATCAGGCTAAGAAGCTTGGGTTCCCAAAATACTCTAATCAAGCTTCTACTGCGAAGGTAAACCTGGATCCTGAACTATCTAGATATGATTGTGTAATGAAGGTTCATGGTCATGTGACAAAGCATACCCAAGTGGCTATTGTGACCATACTATTAGGAGAATCTGTTTTTGTGCTTGCAGCCAGAGTGATTCACTAAGCCCAATGAACCTGTCATGCAGCAAAGATTCAGCAGGTTCCAGCATGTCACCTCTGCTCAGAAGCCTCAATGGCATGGAGGGTTGCAAATATTCTGTGGAAGCTTTGGGGTCTGCGCTTCGTCGCGGTTGATCTCAGAAAGGAATCATTCTTCCACACCTCCTGCATCTCTGCAAATCTGTTAACCCAACTTCCAATCTGTGTCAACAGCAGACTTTTACTGCAGGTGTGCATCAAGACCTTAACATTACATCTTCATTCTGCATCTGCATGACTCATTACACCAGTTCCTGTTGCAGTCACCAAGTCTTTGAGCTCAGCTGTTGTTCACAAAGAACAACTATTTTAGAGCCAGAAGGCAATTGAACTCTATTGTCTTGCTCATTCCATTCTCTGCTGGCCTACTATGTTAGCAGCAATGAAAACAACACCATATGGAACTAGGTCCATGGGTGGCAGGCATCTGAGCATGGATGTATACATCACACCAGGTCAATGGATAGATAGGGACATTGGAGGAGGAGGAGGAGGAAACATACCTTGCCACACGATCTATTTTACCTCCTCTTAGAGAGGTTGACCTTTGAGGGGGTGACATTTCCTGCCTTTCGATCTGGGAGAAACCTCTTCCCTTAGCCTGGCTCTTGGTGTTGCCAACTGTTCCAGTAAGACATAACATGAGATTACCTCTAAAAATTTAACATCTTGAGCAAATAGACATTCCTAGAAATGACAGTATGAATCCACCAAGATCAAAGCATTAAGCCTTAGCAAGGATAGTTTGAAATAAAAGGTGGATTTATTTCATTACTCTTGCCTCATTAATCACATAAACTAGTAATCCCACCTTCAGAGGAACTTCATCACTATGTCCTTGCTAAATACTACTTCTGGTGAAGTGTTGATAAATCAATGAAGCAATCTTTTCTGACCTGTAGGACTTGCATCACAGCCCTTTGTTGCAGTCTTGCAGCTTGGGGACTGGCTTGACATGTCCTGTTGGTATCTCTTTCTCTGCGAGGATGGGGAAAAGGGGCTCTGCTTATGGCTAGAATGTTTGGAAGGAGAAGGTGTTTGCTTCATGTCCAGGTTCTCCTTGATACTTGAACGATTGAAAGGAGCTTGCTTCTTCTTGGAAGGTGAAGGGCTATGGATGGAGATTGTATGTTTGATAGGGGAGCGACTGTCCTCATTTATATGGATTTCTTGAGCACATTTCGTTTTGCGAACCTCCATTACATTTGATGGTTTAGGCTTTAAAAGTACCTGCATTGAATCAGTCTGTGTGCTTGGTGGACACTTTTGCAACCCACAGGGTGCTTTGCAGCTGAAATGCCTTTCTGAGTCAAAGAGAGGGTTCTCAATAGCTGGGCCAAAGGACAGATCAAGTTTGAAGTTTTGTGACTCGGGATATGCTGTACATTGATGTGTGCCAGGTCCCCTCCTGTTAGTTGACTGCCACCAGATGCAAAGCCAGAAACAGGGTCAAGAATGAAGTCAACTTCTGTACTTCTGGTCATAGCAAAAACTTCTGATTGCACGTCTGCTTTTATGTTCAGTTCTTCAATGTATGTATTCATGGTAATAAACACAAAGTGCAGATCTCTGCTGATACTATCTTGCAAATTGGATTCTCCTGCTTGTTTCCATTGAGGTGGCAAAGGTCTCATTTAAGGAGATTCTTCTGGCAGGTTCTATTGCACAGTACACACAAAGTAGAAGAATGCTTGTCATTATATGTCAAAACATCAGATTTTGAGTCAAGAACATACCTGTCTAGATGATTTTGAGACAGAACCAGAGCAACCCTCAGCATACTTCAAGCAGGACTTCTCCAGAACCAATCCACCAATCTCCCAGCCATCCATCTCAGGATTGGGCACCTGACAGCTTGCAGTCCTCCTGCACTTCTTTTGGCCATAGTTGGACACATCCATTAGGCTGGCCCGATCTGTGGGTTTGCAGTTGACTGCCATGAGACAATTTTCTTTAAGGCATGCAGGCTTGACAGCCCTGAAGTTGTAATGTGTTTGACTACTAATATAGTCATCCTGCCTGCATGCAGACTCTGATGCAGCACCAACTGTTTCTGCTATGTTTGTGGAAGTTGCCAATTTGCAGTGCAAAAGAGAGCTAGATGTACACCCCTCTGGGTCCTGCAAAATGAATAGATCTGGTTGGTCCAGATATACTGTCTGCAGTGGTTGAATACTGCAAGCACACACTTCTCTTGAAATTGTCCACTTTACAATCATGGAGGTTGCCAAATGTATGATAAGAAAATGTGGCACACTCAGTCATTTTGAGGAATTGTGTATTATGTAATGCCACCCTGACAAATTGATGACAATTTACCACTCTAGAGGAGAGGGATGGAACAAAACACAATACAGGAACCAATCTGTTCAGTCACCTTCATGGGCTCCCATGGGCATTTTGGTCTTGCATCACTGCACATATACTGCTTGTCCTGGATTTCATTAGTCCTCCTAACAGATTTCCCTGATGGACACAGCTCCTGCATGAGGTCCTCACATGGTTGTTGGACCTGCCAAACCAAAGCTTCTTGCCTGGTCCCCATCATATCCCCATAATTCTCCTTGGCCTCATCTGCACAGTTGCTTGAATCATATGTCATTGCCATACAGAGGTTTCTCCATGGCAACAAATCCTGAAAAATTCATTCAGTCACAGAAAAGAAGAGGATTCTGTTTTTTTACCTGGCTTGCAAGAAACTCCCACTGTTGACAACTGAGTTGAGGCAACTGATTCTCCCAATAGTTTGTCAACTGTACAGGAAACTACAGTTTTCTGGTCATTTCCCCTTGTCATGATGGCCTTCCATTCCTTGAAAACTTGCTGCTTGCAGTCAGTTGCATCAAGCTCTACTTGGGTGCTGGGGTGAATAGATGGAAAACTGGCATTGCCTCTGATGTTGCTTTTGCCTGGAAAACCCCCCCAGTCTCGATGTGGATCCATTTGAAATCCTAAACTAAATTCTTCTTCCCACTTGCCATGAAAAGCAGAAATGAGGTAATCAGGTTCCCACTCAGGCAGGCCTCTACTAGTCACAGCAGCTGCAAGAACACAATCATTGAAGCAACAACTGGACGTCAGGGTAGAGAGAATGATGCAGCAGTTTCTCAAGAAGCAGAAAGATAGTGGGCCAAGAATCAATCCGACCTCCATGTACGACCTACAACATACGGTAGCTAAGGCTATGAACAAATTGTACGTGCATTGCTCTCCTCGAGTTATGGGCCTACTACCCATTTGGAGCAATTGTGTGCTCTGGAAGTTCTCAAGCCCGCCAGACAAAATTCCGAGGAGAAAAAAGGCTTCAAAGATTGGTTGGGGATGATGGGTGCTGGAGAGATAGATACATTCTTACCTGACCTAGAAGAAGACTTTGGCAACGCAGCATGGCTTGGACGGTATGTATCTGAACCATACACATAAGGTTTGGGATTCTTCGGAACAGGCAACACTTTGGCTCTCGCCGTCGTCGGTTGTTGAGGTTCATCAGCAGGCACCTGAGTGAGCTGGAGTTGCGACAGAAACGCGCAGATCAAATCGTCGGGAATGTCATCGTGCCCCATAGTTTGAAGCTGCGCTCGAAGCTCCGGCAAAGTAAAGAAACCAGCCATTTCCCCTCTCTCACTTGACAAACTCCACAATGTTCTTCAACTTACCAGTTCTTTACACCAAAAAAATGGAGCACCGTCTAGGAACAAAGATGCTGGCATTGCAGAAACGTCCGTAAATCCGGGTAGAGACACTTACGAGAAACCCGAGAGAGAGAGAGAGGGAGAGAGAATTGTCCGTCCTGAAAGCAAGTACAATTGACACAAAGCACCACGCCAACAAAAACTACAACTTCAAACTACGCCTACCACCACCACCACAGCAACAAACACGACAACAAACTCCGATGAAGCTGTCAATGGTAGCAGCTGAATGGGTTGTGGCAAAAAAAGGGGAAACGAAATGGGAAAACACAAGAGGAGGAAAGGTAACAACGAAGGAGAAAGAACTGAAAGAACTGATTTTGCATCAAAATAGAAGAAGGGAGAAAAAAAACAGAGGAAAAAAATTGATGCCTGTGTGCAAGTGTAAAGTGGAGCAGGAAGTGACAAATATGGAGAGAGAACGAGAAGGTGAAGAAGAGAAAGTATTGTGTAAGTGGAAAGACGGGAGAAGAAGACGGAAGGTGCGCAAGAATGCGACACTGACGGACGAGATTTGAGAGAGAAAAGACGCTGCAGGCGACAATCCTGCTTTTCCCGCTTTGAAACTCAGCAAAGTACGTCATTTTATTTTCCCGCTTTCTGTGCAAGCACACAACTGTAACAAAATTTGTTGTTTGTTTACTCAACCATTGATTTGAGGCAATGTTTTTGGCTATTTACTTGAGCCATGTATAGAAATCTGACGATTTTCTTATATTCTGGTTAAATTATGGCTATTTCATTTTTTTTAAAACACTTGATTTTAACACACACACACAGATACACACACACATATCTGGCTTTATCTAACCAGCCAAAAAAACACTGATTTAAGGGTTCTTTGGAATTTTGATTTATTGGAAATTTGTATTTGTAGGGTAAAAGGCTGAGGGCAATGGCATTACTGAAATTGTGCTTGCTCTCAGCCCTTATTTTGGTAGTGCCCATGGGCTTTATGTGACGATAAAATTGATACAAAAGCCAGAGTGGGTGACTTTACAATTTTTGTAAACCTGCCCGAAAATCACACCTGTTCATGGGACAAAGGAAATATCTATCTATTAAGCAAGGTAGTTTGTTTTGTTTTGTCATGTTGAGATCTCCCAAACCATGGCACTTCATGCCAAGCTCTTGGTATTTTTGGAAAGCTCTCAATGAGTAGGGGTGCACTGACTTGGTTTGCGAGTGTTTCAAGCTATGATGTGGAAGTCATTGATTATTGAATCATTTTCTTAATGAAAACTAAATTAAATCAAAACTGAAATCTGTATTGGAGTTTGGGGGGTTCTTTGTGTTGTTGGAAAGCCCTCAGCAAAGCAAATTTAATAAAGTCTATTTCACAATTTTCAGAGTTAAGACATGAAGGATATGGATTTTTGAGTGAATTTTGTTGCTGGAAATTCAAACCAATTGCAAAAATTCAGTTGTGTCCTCAATGTGTTCACATTGCTGAATTTAGAAAATTTCAATTCTCAAAATGTGAAAAATAAATAATGTGTTCACACAGGCCAACGGCACAAGCTACACTAGTTATGTGTTACAACACACCCTCTGCATAAAATATGAAATTCCTAAGAGATTTTCATGCAGCCTAAGTGGCCATCATCCATGCACGTGAGGGTGAACAAGCACGTCCACTAGTACCTTGACCTTCTTGAGTAAGGCATCTTACAGATACTTATTAACTAGTGGGTGCCCATGACCTTCGGCCACTGTGAAGTCCCTCAGTTTCTTTAAACTTGGTTCGCGTTTTAGTTTTTTTTAGAAACTTTTAACTTTTTTATTTTTATTTTTTATGTGTTTTTTAAATTATTATTATTATTTTGTGATCATCCAACCGGACGAACATTTCATCCATCCCCTTAATCGGGATGGACAGTAGCTAAAAGAAAAAAAAGCTTTCACAAAATTCGTCCCGTCATCAAGCCGGACGGACAGTAGCTAAAAGAAAAAAAAGGTAATCTTGGTCAATACCAAAAAAAAAAAAAAAAAATTGATTCTGGGCTGTCCAAGGCTTAAATATATATTTTTTGGTCTTCCCCTAAATTCGTCCCGTCATCAAGCCAAACGGACATTTCATCCGTCCCCTTAATCAGGACGGACAGTAGCTAAAAGAAAAAAAAGGTAGTCTTGGTCAATACAAAAAAAATAAAATAAAATTGATTCTGGGCTGTCCAAGGCTTAAATATTTTTTTTTTGGTTTGCCAAATCTTTTGCCTCAAAAAATCAGACTGCCCCTGATTTCTTTTTTCTCCGGAGTCAATTACATCTGGGGAAGTTACATGTGGGGAAGCTCCCTGTTCAGACTGCCCCCGATTTCTTTTTTCTCTGGAGTCAGTTACATCTGGGGAAGTTACATTTGGGGAAGCTCCACAGGGAACGGGCAGTGACTGGAAGAATTTTCCAGGCACTGCCCACATAGACAGACA